>WBZO01000107.1_pt1 | contig 219362 bp, 193 predicted proteins | sample 5204261 | NCBI WGS metagenome assembly WBZO01 (sample SAMN12412400, study PRJNA552823) | activated sludge metagenome | isolation source: activated sludge from anammox sidestream of wastewater treatment plant... | place: USA: North Carolina | collected 2017-09
CGTCATGGCGAAGGAAAAATTCGATCGGTCGAAACCGCACGTGAACGTGGGGACGATTGGGCACATCGACCACGGGAAGACGACGTTGACGGCGGCGTTGACGAAGGTGGCGGCCGACAAGGGCTGGGCGAAGTTCGTGCCGTATGACGAGGTGGCGAAGGCGTCGGAGTCGCAGGGGCGTCGGGACGAGACGAAGATTCTGACGATTGCGACCAGCCACGTGGAGTACAGCACGGCGAACCGGCACTATGCGCACGTGGACTGTCCGGGGCACGCCGACTACATCAAGAACATGATCACGGGGGCGGCGCAGATGGACGGGGCCATCCTGGTGGTCAGTGCGGTGGACGGGCCGATGCCGCAGACGCGGGAGCACGTGCTGCTGGCGCGGCAGGTCAATGTGCCGTATCTGGTGGTGGCGCTCAACAAGGTGGATGCGATTGACGATCCGGAGCTGCTGGACCTGGTGGAGCTGGAGGTGCGGGAGCTGCTGAAGTCGTATGGGTTCCCGGGCGACGAGGTGCCGGTGGTGCGGGTGTCGGCGCTGGGGGCGCTGCAGGGGGAGGCGGCGGGGGTGGACGGTGTGGCGGCGCTGATGGCGGCGCTCGACGCGTATATTCCGCTGCCGGAGCGCGAGGTGGACAAGCCGTTTCTGATGCCGATCGAGGATGTGTTTTCGATCAGCGGGCGGGGGACGGTGGTGACCGGGCGTGTGGAACGGGGCCGGGTGAAGGTGGGCGAGGACGTCGAGATAGTGGGCTTTGCGCCGACGATGAAGAAGGTGGTGACCGGCGTGGAGATGTTCCGCAAGCTGCTGGATGCGGGCGAGGCGGGCGACAACATCGGGGTGCTGCTGCGGGGGGTGGAGAAGACCGACGTGGAACGGGGGCAGGTGCTGGCCAAGCCGGGGTCGATCACGCCGCACACGAAGTTCCTGGCGGAGGTGTACATCCTGGGGAAGGACGAGGGGGGCCGGCACACGCCGTTCTTCAACGGGTATCGGCCGCAGTTCTACATCCGGACGACGGACGTGACGGGGTCGCTGCACCTGCCCGAGGGGGTGGAGATGGTGATGCCGGGCGACAACACGTCGATCACGGCGGAGCTGATCACGCCAGTGGCCATCGAGAAGGGCTCGCGCTTCGCGATTCGCGAGGGCGGGCGGACGGTGGGCGCCGGCACGATCACCGAGATTCTGGCCTAGCGCACGACGAGGCGCCGACACCGGCCCAACGGCCGGGGCGGCGAAGGAACCCATGTCCACGACATTCAGCGACAAGATCCGGATTCGGCTCAAGGCCTACGACTCGCGCGTGCTCGACCAGTCCACCGGCGAGATCGTCGAGACGGCCAAGCGGACGGGGGCCCGGCTGGCGGGGCCCATCCCGCTGCCGACCGAGAAGAACAAGTGGACGGTGAACCGTTCGCCGCACGTCGACAAGAAGTCGCGTGAGCAGTTCGAGATCCGCACCCACAAGCGTCTGATCGACATCTTCGAGCCCACGCCGCAGACCGTGGACGCGCTCATGAAGCTCGACCTGCCGGCGGGCGTCGACGTGGAGATCAAGGCGTTCGGCAAGGATCACAAGTAGGGCGCCGGGCGCGACGCGCGGCTCTCGAGAGACGCACCAATGGTGACTGGAATCATCGGCAGGAAGGTCGGCATGACGCAGGTGTTCGGCGCCGACGGCGTGGTCACGCCCGTGACCGTGCTCAAGGCGGGACCCTGCGTCGTCGTCCAGGCGAAGGCGACCCAGACCGACGGCTACGAGGCCGTGCAACTGGGTCTGGTCGAAGAGAAGCCCGCGAAGGCCAACAAGGCGACCGCAGGCCACTACCGGAAGGCCGGGGTGCCGCCGACCCGTGTGCGCCGCGAGGTTCGCGTGACGCCCGGAGGCGAGGCGCTGAAGGCGGGCGACCAGGTGCTCGCCTCGGTGTTCAAGGACGGCGAGCGCGTGGACGTCGTCGCGACGAGCAAGGGCCACGGGTTCCAGGGCGTCATGAAGCGGCACAACTTCGGGGGCGGCCGCGCGACGCACGGATCGATGTTCCACCGGGCGCCGGGCTCGATCGGCGCCTCGTCCTACCCCTCGCGGGTGATCAAGGGCCTGGGCGCGGCGGGGCACATGGGGTCCGAGCGCGTGACGGTGCGGAACCTGCGCGTGGTGAAGGTGGACGTCGAGAACCACCTGCTGCTGGTCAAGGGCGCGGTGCCCGGGGCGACCGGGGCCTACGTGACCATCCGCAAGGCCGTGGCGCCGAAGCCGGAGCCGAAGCCGCAGGTCGAGAAGCCGAAGAAGGGCAGGAAGTAGGGGCCGGCGATTCGCCCGGCCAGCGGCGGAGGATCGGCGTGCGCCGGTCGGGACCGCCGGGGACACGACTTATGACACTCGACGTCGTCAACGCGCAGAACGAGAAGGTCGGTTCGCTCGACCTGCGCGAAGAGGTGTTTGGCGGCCGCGTGAAGACCGATCTCATCTGGCAGCAGGTGCGCCAGGAGCAGGCGGCGCGGCGCCGCGGCACGCACGCCACGAAGAACCGGGCGGAGGTGAGCGGCAGCGGCAGGAAGCCCTGGCGGCAGAAGGGCACCGGCCGCGCGCGGGTCGGCGAGATCCGCAACCCGCTCTGGCGGAAGGGCGGCACCGTGTTCGGGCCGCAGCCGCGCGACTACGGGTACGCGCTGCCGAAGAAAGTGGTGCGCGGCGCGCTGCGCGCCGCGCTCACGCAGAAGGTGCGCGACGGGCAGGTGACGATCGTCGACGCGCTGGCGCTCGACGAGGTGAAGACCAGGCGCGCGGTGACGATGCTCGCGGCGCTGGGGATGGCCCGCAAGACGCTGGTCATCGACGTCACGCCCGACGAGAAGTTCACGCTGTCGGCCCGCAACATCGAGGGCGTCGAGATCCGGCCGTCGTCGCTCGTGACGGCGCGCGACGTGATCGACGCGCAGCGGGTGATCGCGACGCGGGCGGCCGTCGAGCGGCTGCAGGAGGCGCTGGCGTCATGAAGCTGACCGAGATCATCCGGCGCCCGATCGTCACCGAGAAGACGGTTGGGCTGCGCGAGACCGCGAGCACGCTGGTGTTTCAGGTGTCGCGCGACGCGACGAAGGTGCAGGTCCGCCAGGCGGTGGAGAAGCTGTTTGGCGCGAAGGTGGCCGAGGTGCGCACCTCGATCGCGCACGGCAAGGTGAAGCGCCAGGGCCGGTTCGCCGGCCGGCGATCCGACTGGAAGAAGGCCTACGTCCGGCTCCGCGACGGCGAGAAGGTCCCGGATTTCGTGGAAGGCGCGTAGGGAAGGGTTCTCAGTCATGCCCATTCGCTCGTACAAGCCGACGTCGCCGGGACGCCGTTTCCAGACGGTGCAGACCTTCGACGACATCACGACGACCGACCCGTACAAGCCACTGGTGGAGCCGCTGCGCAAGTCGGGCGGGCGCAACGGCACCGGCCAGCTGACGTCGTGGTGGCGCGGAGGCGGCCACAAGCGTGCCTACCGGGTGATCGATTTCAAGCGCGACAAGCGCGACATCCCGGCGAAGGTGTCCACCATCGAATACGACCCCAACCGATCGGCGCGGATCGCCCTGGTGACCTACGCCGACGGCGAGAAGCGCTACATCCTGCACCCGGTGGGCCTGAAGGTGGGGCACACGATCGTCGCCGGTGAGAAGGTCGACATCCTGCCGGGCAACGCGCTGCCGTTGAGGAGCATCCCGCTGGGGACCATGATCCACAACGTGGAGCTCAAGCCGGGGCGCGGCGGCCAGATGGCGCGCAGCGCCGGCGCGGCCGTGCAGCTGGTGGCCAGGGAAGGCGCCTACGCGACGGTGAAGATGCCGTCGAGCGAGATCCGGCTGGTGAACGTGGAGTGCTACGCCACGGTGGGCCAGGTCGGCAACGTCGATCACGAGAACGTGTCGATCGGGAAGGCGGGCCGGAGCCGGTGGCTCGGCCGGCGGCCGCACGTGCGCGGCGTGGCGATGAACCCGGTGGATCACCCGCTGGGCGGCGGCGAGGGACGGACCTCGGGCGGCCGGCACCCGGTGACGCCGTGGGGCGTGCCGACCAAGGGCTACAAGACGCGGAACAACAAGTCGACCGACCGCCTCATCGTGTCGCGGCGGCAGAAGTAGGACGGTGGCGCGCGCCCGGTGCGGGTTCCGGCGCACTCGACCACCCACCAGCGTCAGGCAACGAGTATGAGCAGATCGCTGAAGAAGGGCCCGTTCGTGGATCTCCCCCTGCTCGAGAAGGTGGAGACGATGAACCGTGCCGGTGACAAGAGGGTGATCAAGACGTGGTCGCGCCGATCGACCGTGATACCCGAAATGGTGGGCCACACGATCGCGGTGCACAACGGGAAGAAGTTCATCCCGGTCTACGTCACCGAGAACATGGTGGGCCACAAGCTCGGGGAGTTCGCGCTCACGCGGACCTTCAAGGGCCACACGTCGAAGACCGACAAGGCGGCGTCGGTGGCCAAGGCGGGAGGCTAGCCATGATCGAGGCACGGGCGACGGCGAAGTTCGTGCGCACCTCGGCGCAGAAGGCGGGCCTCGTGCTCGACCTGATCCGCGGGCGTCGCGTCGATCAGGCGCTGGCTGCGTTGAAGTACTCGCGCAAGGCCGTGGCGCGCGACATCGAGAAGGTGCTGCGGTCGGCGGTGGCCAACGCGCAGCAGCAGGACGGCTTCGGCGGCGATCCGGAGCGCCTGTTCGTGAAGGGGTGCCACGCCGGGCAGGGGCCGAGCCAGAAGCGGGTCCGGCCGGCGCCGATGGGGCGGGCGTTCCGCGTGGTGAAGCGGACGGCGCACCTCACGGTTCAGGTGGCGGAGCGTCCGGCGGCGCGGCCGCCGGCGCCGGGTCGGCGCGCGGGCGTGAAGACGCCGGCGGAGAAGTAGCGGCGCGGCGCGCGCGCCGGCGTGTGGGAGAGCGCCCTGCGGGGCACGAAGGACATCGATTCATGGGCCAGAAGGTTCATCCCTACGGGTTCCGGCTCGGCTACAACAAGACGTGGCGGTCGCGCTGGTACGCCGATCGCGATTACGCGAAGCTGCTGCACGAGGACATCACGCTGCGCGAAGCTCTGAAGAAGCGCTTCAGCCATGCGGGGGTCTCGAGGATCGAGATCGAGCGTGCGGCCAACAAGCTGAAGATCGACATCCACACCTCGCGTCCCGGCATCATCATCGGGCGGAAGGGGACGGAGGTCGACAAGCTGAAGGGCGAGCTGCAGAAGCGGACCAGCCGTGACGTCTTCATCAACATCAACGAGATCCAGAAGCCGGAGCTCGACGCGCAGCTGATCAGCGAATCGGTGGCGATGCAGCTCGAGAAGCGGGTCGCGTTCCGGCGCGCGATGCGCAAGGCGGTGGAATCGGCGCTGCGGTTCGGGGCCCGCGGGATCAAGGTGCGGGTGTCGGGCCGGCTCAACGGCGCCGAGATCGCGCGGTCGGAGTGGTATCTGCACGGGCAGTTGCCGCTGCAGACGCTGCGCGCCGACATCGACTACGGGTTCGCGGAGGCCAACACCACCTACGGCCAGATTGGCGTGAAGGTGTGGCTCTACAAGGGCGAGCGCCTGGTGCCGCGGACCGGACGCGACGAGGAATTCCGTGAGCGGGCGCCGCGGCGGCCCGCGCGCGCGTGACCGCGCGAACGGCTGAGGAACACGCATCATGTTGATGCCCAAGAAGGTCAAATACCGCAAGCAGCAGCGCGGCCGGATGGCCGGCAAGGCGTGGCGCGGGTCCGACGTGTCGTTCGGCGACTTCGGGCTCAAGGCCATGGAGTGCTGCTGGCTGACGGACCGGCAGATCGAGGCGGCGCGCGTCGCCATGACGCGCTTCATCAAGCGCGGCGGCAAGATCTGGGTGCGGGTCTTCCCCGACAAGCCCATCACGAAGAAGCCGCAGGAAACGCGCATGGGCAAGGGCAAGGGCGCGCCCGAGCAGTGGGTGGCGGTGATCCGGCCCGGCCGCATCCTCTTCGAGATGGAGGGGATCGACGAGCGGCAGGCCCGGCGCGCGATGACGCTGGCGGCGGCCAAGCTGCCGATCAAGACCAAGTTCGCGACCAGGTTCGCGCAGGAGCAGGCGTCATGAAGGCGGCGGAACTGAGGGAGCAGTCGGCGGACGAACTGCGCGAGCAGGTGCGCGCGCTCGAGGAATCGCTCTTCCGCATGCGGATCCAGAAGTCGATGGGACAGCTCGACGCCCCGACCAAGTTGCGGACGACGCGCCGGGACCTGGCGCGCATCAAGACGGTGCTGCGGCAGAAGGATGCCCGGTAGGGCGCGGCCGCGCAGCCGAGAAGAAGAAGAGTAGCCGTCCAATGCCGAAGACCGAACTCGTCGGAAGGGTCGTCAGCGACCGGATGCAGCAGAGCGTCGTCGTCGCGGTCGAGCGCCAGGTGCGTCACGGGGTCTACGGGAAGACCCAGCGGAAGACCACGCGATTCATGGCGCACAACGAAGGCAATGCCGCGAAGGCGGGCGACACGGTCGCCATTGTCGAGAGCCGGCCGCTGAGCGCGCGCAAGCGCTTCACGGTGACGCGCATCCTCGAGAAGGCGCCGGCGATCTAGCGCTGGAGCGCGCGGGGCCGCGGGCCCCGGGCGCGCGCACGGAGAACAGACATGATCCAGATGCGATCGATCCTCGACGTGGCCGACAACTCGGGCGCGCGCAAGATCGCCGTCATCAACCCGATTGGCGGGTCCACCGGGCGCTACGCGCGGCTGGGCGACATCGTCACGGCGTCGGTGAAGGAAGCCACGCCCGACGCCAACGTGAAGAAGGGCCAGGTCGTCAAGGCCGTGATCGTGCGGACGCGGAAGGAGCAGCGCCGGAAGGACGGCAGCTACATCCGGTTCGACCGCAACGCGGCGGTGCTCATCAACGACCAGCACGAACCGATCGGCACGCGCGTGTTCGGCCCCGTCGCCCGCGAACTGCGCGAACGCCGGTTCATGAAGATCATCTCGCTCGCCCCGGAAGTGCTGTAGGGAACGGCGAGGGAGCCAACCGCGATGCGTATCCGTAAGAACGACCAGGTGCAGGTGATCGCCGGCCGCGACAAGGGCAAGCGCGGGCGGGTGCTGCGGGTGCTGCCCGGGAAGGACCGAGTGGTGGTGGAGGGCGTGGCGACGATCAAGCGCCACACCCGGCCCAACCCGCAGAAGAACGTACGGGGCGGAATCGTCGAGCGCGAGGGCTCGATCCACGCCAGCAACGTGATGCTGGTGGACCCCGAGTCGGGCGCGCCCACGCGGGTGGGCGCCAGGTTCCTCGAAGACGGCCGCAAGGTGCGGGTGGCCCGCAAGAGCGGCGCGGTGGTGGACAGCAAATGAGCCGCCTCAAGGATCGCTACGTGAAGGACGTGGTGCCGGCACTCCGCAAGGAGTTCGGCTACACCAACCCGATGGCCGTCCCGAAGATCGAGAAGGTCGTCGTCAACATGGGCCTCGGCGAGGCGACGCAGAACGCGAAGATCGTCGACAGCGGGGTGGAAGACCTCGGCCGGATCACCGGCCAGAAGGCGGTGACGACCCGCGCCCGGAAGTCGATTGCCGCCTTCAAGGTCCGCGAGGGCATGCCGATCGGCGCCATGGTCACGCTGCGCGGCGCGCGGATGTACGAGTTCCTCGACCGCCTCATCTCGACGGCGCTGCCGCGCGTGCGCGACTTCAAGGGCGTGTCGCCCCGGGGCTTCGACGGCCGCGGCAACTACACGCTCGGCCTGCGCGATCAGCTCCTGTTCCCCGAAATCGACTACATGAAGGTGGACAAGGCGCGCGGCATGAACATCTCCGTCGTGACCACCGCGAAGACCGACGAGGAAGCCCGCAAGCTGCTGCAGCTGATGGGCATGCCGTTCAGGACGAATTGACATGGCCACCACCGCGAAGATCGCCAGGGAAGAGAAGACGCCGAAGTACGCCACCCGCGCGCGCAACCGCTGCCGGCGGTGCGGCCGCCCGCGCTCGGTGCTCCGCAAGTTCAAGCTCTGTCGCCTGTGCTTCCGCCAGCTCGCCCTCACGGGCGACCTGGCCGGTGTGGTGAAGAGCAGCTGGTAGGCGCCGGGCCCGCGCCGGGCCCGCCGGTCCGGCCACGCCCGCTGCACGCGAGACACGAACGCCCGAGAGACGAACAATGACCGACCCGATCGCCGACATGCTGTCGCGCATCCGCAACGCCACCGTCGCGCGGCACACCCGCGTGGACGTGCCCGCGAGCACGCTCAAGATCGAGATCGCGAGGATCCTCGAACGCGAAGGGTACATCCAGGGCTTCAGGCTCGTGGAGTCGCCCACGCCGCGCGGGTTCGCGCGCAAGGTGATCCGCATCGCCCTGAAGTACGGACCGCGCGGCGAGCGCGTCATCACCGGACTGCAGCGCGTCAGCACCCCGGGCCGCCGCGTCTACTGCGAGCGCCAGTCGGTGCCCGTGGTCCTCGGGGGGCTCGGCACGAGCATCCTGACCACCTCGCGCGGCGTGATGACCGGCCGCGACGCCGCCAGGGTCGGCGTCGGCGGCGAGGTGCTGTGTAACGTCTGGTAGGACAGTGACGCGGTGACGGCCGCGGCGGCTGGTCGACTCCGGCCGCCGCCGCGCGCACCCCGGCCCGCGACGAGAGACTGATATGTCCCGTATTGGCAAGAAACCGATTCCCGTGCCCAGGGGCGTCACCGTCAAGGTGGCCGGCGCGGCCGTCGAGGTGAAGGGCCCCAAGGGCAGCCTGACGCAGCCCGTGCCCGCCGGCATCCTCTTCGCCCTGGAGGACGGACACCTGGTGGCGCGGCCGGAACGCGAAGACAAGGCGCTGGCGAAGTTCCACGGGCTGGCGCGCAGCCTCGTCGCCAACGCCGTGGCCGGCGTCTCCGACGGGTTCAAGCGCGAGCTCGACATCGTCGGCGTCGGCTACCGTGCCGAGGTGAAGGGGCGCGAGGTGCACTTCGCCCTCGGCTACTCGCACCCGATCGTGTATCGGATCCCGGCGGGGATCGACATCGCGGTCGAGAAGAACACGCACGTCACCGTGACCGGCATCGACAAGCAGCTCGTGGGACAGGTGTCGGCCAACATCCGCCGGATGCGCAAGCCGGATCCCTACAAGCAGAAGGGCGTGCGCTACACCGGCGAGATCCTGAAGAAGAAGGCCGGCAAGACCGGCGCCCGGTAGCGGGCCCAGTTTCCCCGAGGCGCCCCGCGCATGGCACCCGCGGCGGCGAGGGAAGATCGAGACCGACGATGAAGATCGAGACCAAGCAGGACCGGCGGGAACGCATTCACCTCCGCCAGCGCAAGCGGATGCAGGGGACGGCCGCGCGGCCACGGCTCGCGGTGTTCCGCAGCCAGGCGCACATCTACGCGCAGGTGATCGACGACCTGGCAGGGGCGACCGTGGCCTCGGCCTCCAGCGTCGAGCCCGACGTGAAGGCGCGGTTCGGCGACGGCGTGCGCGGCAACAGCCGGGCCGGTGCCGCCGTGGTCGGCCAGGTGGTGGCCGAGCGGTTGAAGGCGAAGGGCATCACGGCGGTGGTGTTCGATCGCGGGGGCTTCCTCTATCACGGACGGGTGCGCGCGGTCGCCGAGGCGGCGCGCGAGGCGGGGCTGCAGTTTTAAGGGAGGCGGGCTGGTGCTGCGAGCGCCGGCCGCGTCGGGAACCAGGTATGAACGACATCCGCGAGAAGATCGACCCGTCACAGCTCGACCTGAAGGACACCGTGGTGTCCATCAACCGCGTGACCAAGGTCGTCAAGGGCGGCAAGAACCTCAGCTTCAGCGCGCTCGTGGTGGTGGGCGACGGCCATGGCCACGTCGGCTTCGGCGTGGGCAAGGCCAAGGAGGTGCCCTCCGCGATCAAGAAGGGCATCGAGGCCGCCAAGAAGGCGCTGATCCGGGTCCCGCTGCAGGGCACCTCCGTGCCGCACCCGATCGTCGGGCGCTACGGCGCGGGCAGCGTGCTGCTGAAGCCAGCCCCGGAAGGCACCGGGATCATCGCGGGCGGCGCCGTCCGCGCGGTGGTGGAATCGGCCGGCATCCAGAACGTCCTGACCAAGTCGCTCGGCTCGGCCAACCCGCACAACGTCGTGCGGGCGACCTTCGCCGGGCTGACGGCGCTGAAGGACCCGGTCAACGTGGCGCGGCTGCGCGGCAAGACGCTCGAAGAGCTGGCCGCCACCGTTTCCTAGGCACGCAATCATGAGCGAGAAGCAGACCGCCGACGGCCGTCGCCTGCGGGTGACGCTCGTCAAGAGCCCGATCGGCTACAACGCCTCCCAGGCCAAGGTGGTGCAGAGCCTCGGCCTGCGCCGGATGCACCACACGGTCGAGGTGCTGGATCATCCGGCCATGCGGGGCATGCTGCACAAGGTGCGGCACCTGGTCCGCGTCGAGGAGTGAGCCACCATGGATCTGAGTCACCTGCGTCCGCCTGACGGGGCGGTGAAGAAGCGCAAGCGCGTCGGACGCGGCCCGGGTTCGGGCACCGGCAAGACGGCCGGGCGCGGCAGCAAGGGCGCGCAGTCGCGTTCGGGCTACAAGCGGAAGCGCGGGTTCGAGGGCGGCCAGATGCCGCTGCACCGGCGCCTGCCCAAGCGCGGGTTCATCAACCCCTTCCGGGTCGAGTTCGCCGTGGTGAACCTCGACCAGCTCGCCGAGCGGTTCGAGGCGGGCGCGGTGGTGACCGTCGATGGCCTGCGCGAGCGCGGCCTGGTGCCGGCGGCGCTGCCCGTGAAGGTGCTGGGGCGCGGCGAGCTCGACAAGGCGCTCACCGTGCAGGTGCACAAGTTCAGCGCGTCGGCGGTCCGGAAGATCGCGGCGGCCGGCGGAACGGCGGAGGCCCTGACGGCGACGCCCGCCGAGGCGTGAGCCCGGGGAGCCCATGCTCGAGAGCCTGAAGAACATCTTCGCGATTCCCGACCTGCGCAACCGCATGCTGTTCACGCTGGGGTTGCTGGGGGTCTACCGCATCGGCAACCACATCCCGACGCCGGGGGTGAACACCGAGGCGCTGGCGTTGCTGGCCGAGCAGACCCGCAACACCATGTTCGGCCTCTACGACATGTTCACCGGCGGGAGCCTGTCGCGCGTGACCATCTTCGCGCTGGGCATCATGCCCTACATCAGCGCGTCGATCATCCTCCAGCTGCTGACGGTGGTCTGGCCGTACCTGGAGCGGCTGTCGAAGGAAGGCGAGCTGGGACGACGGAAGATCACGCAGTACACGCGGTACGGGACGATCGGCCTCAGCATCGTCCAGGCGCTGGGCATCGCGGTCTTCCTCGAGCGTCAGACCAACATCGCCGGCGGGCTGCCGCTGGTCTACGACCCCGGCTGGGGATTCCGGTTCATGGTGGTGCTCACGCTCACCACCGGGACCTGTTTCATCATGTGGCTGGGCGAGCAGATCACCGAACGTGGCATCGGCAACGGGATGTCGCTCATCATCTACGCCGGCATCGTCGTCGGCCTGCCCCGTGCGGTGCTGAGCACGCTCGACATGATGCGGACCGGCCAGATCGGTCCGCTGCGCCTGCTCATCCTGCTCGTGGTGTTCGCGCTCGTGATCGCGGCGGTGGTCTTCATCGAGCGCGGGCACCGGCGCGTGACGGTGCAGTACGCCAAGCGCGTGGTCGGCCGCCGGCAGTACGGCGGGTCGAGCACCCACATCCCGCTGAAGGTGAACACCGGCGGCGTGATCCCGGTGATCTTCGCCAGCTCGCTGCTGGCGCTGCCGGCGACCTTCGCCGGGGCGTTCGCCTCGGGATCGTGGGGCGACGCGGTGGTGCGGCAACTGGCCTGGGGCATGCCGCTCTACAACCTGCTCTACGTGGCGGGCATCATCTTCTTCGCCTACTTCTACACGGCCATCATCTTCAACCCGGACGACGTGGCCGACAACATGCGGAAGTACGGCGGATTCATTCCGGGGATCCGGCCTGGCAAGCGGACGGCCGAGTACATCGACTCGATCCTGGCGCGGATCACGCTGGTCGGGGCGGTCTACCTCGCCATCATCGCGATCCTGCCCGAGTTCCTGATCACCGGGTTCAAGGTGGCGCCGATTCCCTTCATCGGCGAGCAGCTCGACGCGGTGCTGCCCCGGTTCGTCACCGAAGGGCTCGGCGTGACGTTCTACTTCGGCGGCACGTCGCTGCTCATCATCGTCGGCGTCGCGATGGACACGGTGAACCAGGTGGAGTCGCAGCTGATCATGCGGCACTACGACGGGTTCATGAAGAAGACGCGGATCCGCGGGCGCCGCGGCTGAACGACGGACCGGGAGCCGATGCCACTGCGCGCGATCGTCCTCGGGGCCCCGGGTGCCGGGAAAGCGGCGCCGGCCGAACGGCCCGCGGGGCGCGAACGCCGGCCGCGGGCGGCGTTCCTGCGCGGCGGCGCGTGGGGGGCGCGATGATCGTCTGCAAGTCGCCGGCCGAGGTCGAGCGGATGCGCCTGGCCAACGAACTGGTGGCCGACGTCCTCGAGCGGCTGGGCGCGCTGGTTGCGTCCGGCGTCACGACGCTCGACCTCGATCGCGCGGCCGAGGCGTGGGTGCGCGCCGCCGGAGCCGAGCCGGCGTTCAAGGGCTACCGCGGGTTTCCCGCGACGCTCTGCACGTCGGTCAACCACCAGGTCGTCCACGGCATCCCGTCGAAGAAGACGGTGCTGCGCGAGGGCGACATCGTGTCGGTGGACATCGGCGTGAAGCTGGACGGTTACTACGGCGACTGCGCGGCCACCTTCGCGGTGGGGTGCGTGGGCGAAGACGTCCAGTTGCTGCTGCGTGTGACGCGCGAGTCGCTGGAGCGCGGCATCGCCGCGGTGAGGGTTGGCGGGCGCGTGTCGGACATCGGCCACGCGGTGCAGTCCTGGGTGGAGCAGTTCGGGTTCTCGGTGGTGCGCGAGTTCGTGGGCCACGGGGTGGGCACGGCGCTGCACGAGGAGCCGCAGGTGCCCAACTACGGCCCGGCCGGCCGCGGTCCGCGGCTGCAGGAGGGCATGGTGCTCGCCATCGAACCGATGGTGAACGCCGGCCGCCCGGCGGTGAAGGTGCTCGAGGACGGCTGGACCGCGGTGACGCGCGACGGGTCGTGGTCGGCGCACTTCGAGCACACCGTGGCGGTGACGCGCGAGGGCGCGGACGTGCTGACGCGATCGCGGACGATGCGCGACGCGGGCTGGCGGGTGGCCGCCGGCGCCTGAGCGGACGCGGCGTGGCCGGACATGGCGCGGTGACGGTCGGCGGCGTGGTCGTCGAGTTGTTGCCGCGGGCACTGGCGAAGGTGGAGATTGGCCCGGGACGCCACGTGGTGGCGCACCTGGCCGCGGACCCGCGGCGCAACTACGTGCGGGTGCTGGTGGGCGAACGGGTCGAGGTGGAGATCTCGCCCCGGGATCCCGGCCGCGGGCGCCTCGTCAGGCGCGTGCCGGGCGGATGAGGACGGAACGATGAAGGTCAGAGCGTCGGTCAAGCGGATGTGCGACAAGTGCAAGGTGGTGCGGCGCCGGGGCGTCGTCCGCGTGATTTGCACCAACGCGAAGCACAAGCAGCGGCAGGGCTAGGCACGTACGCGGCGGAGGGCCAGGGCCGGGAGCAACGGCTCGCGCCCGCCGCCGGCCCGACGGCCGCCCGGCAGGACGGGGAACCAGAGAGATGGCACGAATCGCAGGCGTCGACCTACCGCGGACGAAGCGGATCGAGATCGGGCTGACCTACATCTTCGGGATCGGGCGCACGCGCGCCACGGGCATCCTCGCCGAGGCCGGCGTGAGCCCCGACGTGCGCGTGAAGGACCTGACCGAGGACGACGTCCGGAAGATCAGCCGGGTGATCGAGGACCAGGGGCGTGTGGAGGGCGATCTCCGGAAGGAGATCTCCATGAACGTCAAGCGCCTCATGGAGATCGGCTGCTACCGCGGCCTGCGGCACCGCCGCAGCCTTCCGGTGCGCGGCCAGCGGACGCGCACCAACGCGCGCACGCGGAAGGGCCCGCGCAAGGGCGCGGTCGCGAAGAAGAAGACGACCTAGGGAAGCTGAACGATGGCCAAGAGCGAAGCGCAGGGCGCTGGCGAACAGAAAGCCGGCAAGAAGAAGGTCTTCAAGAAGCGCGGCGAGAAGAAGGTGGTCCACCACGGGGTGGTCTACGTGCACGCCTCGTTCAACAACACGAGCGTGACGATCTCCGACGCCGAGGGCAACGTCGTGGCGTGGTCCAGCGCCGGGGCGGTGGGCTTCAAGGGATCGCGCAAGGGGACGCCGTTCGCGGCGACGCAGGCGGCGCTCTCGGCGGGCAACGCCGCGAAGGCCGTCGGCATGCGCACCGCGGAGGTGCGGGTGAAGGGGCCGGGCGCCGGGCGCGAGTCGGCGGTCCGCGCGCTGCAGACGGTGGGCATCGACGTGAAGTCGATCCGCGATGTCACGCCGATTCCGCACAACGGGTGCCGCCCGTCGAAGCGGCGCCGCGTCTAGGTCACGGCTGAAAGGATTCCAGGGCAATGGCACGATACGTCGGTCCCGTGTGCCGCCTCTGCCGGCGGGAAGGGATGAAGCTGTTCCTCAAGGGCGAGCGGTGCTACACCGAGAAGTGCGCGATCGAGAAGCGCAACACCCCGCCCGGCCAGCATGGCAAGGCGCGCAAGCAGAAGATTGCCGGCTACGGCCTGCAGTTGCGCGAGAAGCAGAAGGTGAAGCGCATCTACGGGGTGCTGGAGAACCAGTTCCGGCGCTACTTCGAGACGGCCGACCGCACACGCGGCATCACGGGCGAGACGCTGCTGCAACTGCTCGAACGGCGGCTCGACAACGTCTGCTACCGTCTCGGCTTCTCCACCTCGCGCGCGCAGGCGCGCCAGCTCGTGCGTCACGGTCATCTGCTGGTGAACGGCCGGAAGGTGGACATCCCGTCGTTCTCGGTTCGCGCCGGCGACGTGGTCGCCGTCAGGGCCGCCAGCCAGAAGAACCCCGCCATCACGTACGCCCTCGAGCGGGTGAAGGGCCAGGGCGTGCCCGAGTGGCTGCAACTCGACGCGACAGCGGCCGCCGGCCGGGTGATGTCGCTGCCCACACGCGAGCAGATCAGCCTGCCGGTACAGGAGCAGCTGATCGTCGAGTTGTACTCGAAGTAGGCGTTGTGGCCGGTCACCGGACCGGCCCGCGCGCGTCACAGCGAGGAAAGGACTGATTCGATGCTCTCCAGAGGTCTGCAGCTTCCGGGCCGCCTCGATTTCGAGCGCGAGAGTTCGAGCGACACGTTCGGGCGATTCTCGGCCCAGCCGTTCGAGCGAGGCTTCGGTACGACCATCGGCAACGCGTTGCGGCGCGTGCTGCTCTCGTCGATCGAGGGCGCCGCCGTCACTGCCGTCAGGATCGACGGCGTCCAGCACGAGTTCTCGCCCATTCCCGGCGTGGTGGAAGATGCCACCGACATCATCCTCAACCTCAAGCAGCTGCCGCTGAAGCTGGAGGGCGATGACGATGTGAAGACGGTCTTCCTGCGCGTGGAGAAGCCGGGCCAGGTCTTCGCCCGCGACATCGAGGCCGACGCCGACCTCGAGATTCTCGATCCCGAGGCGCCGATCGCCACCGTGGCCGAACACGGCCGCCTGCACCTGGAGCTGCGCGTGAAGCGCGCCCGGGGCTACGTGCCGGCCGACCGCAACTTCGACGAGGATCTCGGCATCGGCTGGATCCCGGTCGACTCGGTGCACTCGCCGGTCAAGCGCGTGAACTACCTCGTGGAGGCGGCACGCGTCGGGCAGGCCACCGACTACGACAAGCTGACGATCGACGTGCACACCAACGGCGCCATCACGCCGGCCGACGCGCTGTCGGAGGCCGCCCACACGATCCAGCAGCACCTGCGCATCTTCATGACCGCTGAGGACGTGATCGGCGACGGCGACGAGACCGGCCCGGTGGAGCCGAGCACGCAGATCAACAACGAGCACCTCAACAAGAGCGTCGAGGAACTCGAGCTGTCGGTGCGCTCCTACAACTGTCTCAAGAACGCGAACATCCGCACCATCCGGGAACTCGTCCAGAAGAGCGAGCCGGAGATGCTGAAGACGAAGAACTTCGGACGGAAGTCGTTGAACGAGATCAAGGACATCCTGGCCTCGATGGGCCTGAGCCTCGGCATGAAGCTCGAGCCGCCGGCGGCCCAGGAGTAAGTCGCACTCACCGGGGCGAGGGCCGGCGTGCGGCGTCCGCCCGGGCAGCGGCCCGGGAGGGCGGTGCGCCGGTACCGACCGCCCCATCCCTCACCCCACCCTTTTCCGTCAGTCGAGACCGCACCATGCGTCACCGCGTCGCACACCGCAAGCTGGGCCGGGTCACCGAGCACCGGATCGCGCTCCTGCGCAACCAGGCCGAGGCCCTGATCCGTCACGAGCGCATCGAGACCACCGTCCCGCGGGCCAAGGAACTGCGTCCGTTCGTCGAGCGCATCATCACCGTCGCCAAGCGCGGCATCGCCGACGGCCCGAAGACGGTGAAGGCCCTGCACGCCAGGCGGCTGGTCGCCGTCGACGTGCACGAGCCGGAGACCGTCGACAAGCTGTTCGACACGATCGCGCCGCGTTTCGCCGCGCGGCCCGGCGGTTACACGCGCATCCTGAAGCTCGGGTTCCGCCGCGGCGACGCCGCCGACATGGCCCAGATCGAACTGGTGGGCAGCGAGTACAACCCGAACCTCGAGAAGGCCGCCGAGGGCGCCGAGGCGGCGCCGCAGAAGAAGTCGGTCAGCACGCGGCTGCGCGAGGCGGCCCAGCGCCTGCGCGGCAAGCGTGCCGCCGAGGGGGGCGACTCCAAGGCCCACGCGCACACGAAGGCGGCCGGCGGCGGGCCCAAGAAGGGCAGCACGCCGCGCAAGGCCGGCGGCTCGTAGCGCGCGGGACGCCGCGCTGGCCGGGAAACGGCAAAGGGCCGGAGGAAGCGTCGCTTCCTCCGGTCCTTTGCGTGAAGCCAGCGGGGCGCGGCCCCCTCCGCCTCCAGACCCTACGCCTCCTCCTCGGCCTCCTCGCCCTTCTCGGCCTTCGAGGCGGCGATGATCTTCGCCTGCAGGTGCGCCGGCACCTCCTCGTAGTGCGAATACTCCATCTGGTACGAGCCGCGTCCGCCAGTGGCGGAGGTGAGCTGCTGCTCGTAGGTGAGCATCTCGGCCATCGGCACCTGCGCGCGGATGACGGTCATCGCGCCGCGGCTGTCCATGCCCGCGATCCGGCCGCGCCGGCTGTTGAGGTCGCCCATCAGATCGCCCGCGAACTCCGACGGCGCGTACACCTCGACCGACATCACCGGCTCGAGGATCGTCGGCCTGGCGCGCGTCATCGCGTCGCGGAACGCCAGCCGGCCCGCCATCTTGAACGACAGTTCGTTGCTGTCGACGGCGTGATAGGAGCCGTCGTAGACCGTCGCCTTGAAGTCGACCATCGGATAGCCGGCGAGATAGCCGCGCAGCCGCGCCTCCTGGATGCCCTTCTCCACGGCCGGCACGAACTGGCGCGGAATGGCGCCCCCGAAGATGTCGTCCTCGAAGGCGAAGTCGGCGCCGCGCGGCAGCGGCTCCACGCGGATCTTGCAGTCGCCGAACTGGCCGTGGCCACCCGTCTGCTTCTTGTGGCGGCCGTGCGCCTCGGTGCTCGCCGTGATCGTCTCGCGGTAGGCGATCCGGGGCAGCTTCAGGTTCACGTCCACGCCGAAGCGCCGCTTGAGCTTCGCGACCGTCACCTCGATGTGCAGCTGACCCTGCCCCGAGAGCAGCAGTTCCTTGGTCTGCGGATCGCGGCCGTAGCGGATCGTCGGATCCTCCTCCATCAGGCGCGCGAGCGAGATGCTGATCTTGTCCTCGTCGCCGCGGCTCTTGGGCTCGATGGCATAGGCGAGCAGCGGCTCGGCGAAAGCAATCGGCGGGAACGTCACGGTCGCGTTCCTGTCGGCCAGCACGTCGTTGGTGAGCGTGTCCTTCAGCTTGGCGACGGCGCCGATGTCGCCCGCCTTCAGTTCGGCGACCGGCGTCTGCTGCTTGCCCTGCAGCACCAGCAGGTTGCCGAGCCGTTCCTGCACGTCCTTGGTCGCGTTGTGGATCATCGAGTCGGACTTCAACGTGCCGCTCACCACGCGGAACATGGTGATGCGCCCGGCGAAGGCGTCGGCGACCGTCTTCCAGACGAACGCGGCGCAGGGCGCGGCGTCGTCGGCCGCCACGGCGAGGGGTTCGCCCGAGTCCCTCGCGATGGCGGGAAACGGCCGGTCGGCCGGTGAGGGCAGGTAGGCCAGGATGGCGTCGAGCAGTGGCTGGACGCCGACGTTCAGACTGCCGGAGGCGGGCAGCAGCGGAAACACCCTGCCGGCGAGCGTCGCCTTGCGCAGGCCGGCGACGAGGTCGTCCTGCGAGAGCGTGCCCTGCTCGAAGTACTTCTCCATGAGCGAGTCGTCGGCCTCGGCCACCATCTCGACCAGCGCGTCGCGCGCCGCCTGCGCCTCGGCGGCGTGCGCGGCCGGCACCTCGCCGGTGGCGAACTTCCCGGAGCCGTCTCCCTGATAGGTGCAGGCCGTCATGGTGACGAGGTCAATCACGCCGGCGAAGTCCTTCTCCTCGCCGAGCGGCAGCGCGACCGGCACGACGGCGCGGCCGAACGCGCCGCGCAGCGATTCCAGCGAGCGCTCGAGGCTGGCGCGCTCGCGGTCGACGCGGTTGAGGACGACGATCCGCGCGATCCCGCCTTCCGCGGCGATCTCCCACACCTTCTCGGTCTGCACCTCGACACCCGACACCGCGTCGACGACCACCAGGGCGGCATCGGCCACGCGGAGCGCCGCGCGCGTGTCGCTCAGGAAGTTGGCGAAGCCCGGCGTGTCGATGACGTTGATCTTCGTCCTGTTCCACTCGAGGAAGGCGGGCGCCGACCCGAGCGTGTGCCTGCGCGCGACCTCCTCCTCGTCGAAGTCGGTCACCGTCGTCCCGTCGTCCACGCGCCCGAGGCGGTTGACGGTGCCGCCATCGAAGAGCATGGCCGAGACCAGCTGGGTCTTGCCGGAACCGCCGTGACCGACGACGGCGACGTTGCGGATCGAGGCCGCATCGTAGACCTTCATAGACGATACCCTCCGCGCCGGCCGGGGCCGGGCGTCCTGTATGGAACCGGCGTGTCACGCCCGACGCCGGGCGTGGGGAACACGGGCGCGCTGGCGGCCACGCGCCCGGAATTCGCAATCGTACTCGCCCGGGCGGAGGGTGACAAGCGCGGGGCGGAACGAGTGACCGCCACGGTCGGTCGCGGCAGGCGGCCACCGCCGGCCGGGCGATCCGGCCTGACGGCGTCGTCATTCGTAGCGGAGGGCCTCGATCGGGTCGAGCCGGCTCGCCTTGAGGGCGGGCCACATGCCGAAGAAGATGCCGATGGCGCTCGAGAAGCCGAGGCCGAGCGCGAACGACCACCACGGCAGTGACACGGGGAAGCCGGCGAACACGTTCACTCCGTAGCCGATGGCGCTGCCGAGCAGGATGCCGAGGATGCCGCCGACCGAGGTGAGCACGACGGCCTCGATGAGGAACTGCACGAGGATCTCGCGGCGGCGCGCGCCGAGCGCCTTGCGGACGCCGATCTCGCGCGTCCGTTCGGTGACCGAGATGGTCATGATGGCCATGACGCCGATGCCGCCCACCATCAGCGCGATCGACGAGATGACGACGAGCGCGAGGAAGATGGCGCGCGTGAACTGGTTCAGGATGCCCAGGATCGAGTCCGACGTGACGATGTCGAAGTCGTTCTCCTGGTCGAGGCGCAGCCGGTGGCGGCTGCGCAGCAGCTGCTCGATCTCGGCGATCAGCTGGGCCTGCGTGTGGCCCTCGCGCGGTGCCGCCGCGATCTGCAGGAACCGCAGCAGGTAGCCGCGGAAGCGGGCGGGCGGGAACAGCTTGTCGTAGGTCGTGATCGGCATCACCACGAACTCGTCGGGGTTGCCGCCGAGGATGCCGGGGCGCTTGCCGAACACGCCGATCACCTGGAACTCGTGCTGTCCCAGCCGTACGAGCTTGCCGATCGGGTCGGCGTGTGGGAACAGGGTGGTCGCCGGGGCGTAGCCCAGCATGATCACCTGGCGCCGCCGATCGACCTCGAAATCGGAGAAGCCGCGGCCCGCCTCGATCGGGATGTAGTTGATGTCGCCGAAGTTGGCGGTCGCGCCAACCACCGCGATCGGCTTGGTCTTCGTGCCGGCGTACGAGAGGCGCTGTATCTGGGTGCCGGGCCCGCCGCCGATGTTCATGGCGACGATGCCCGCCGATTCCGTATCGTTCTTGATGGCGAGCGCGTCGGCCTCGGTGAGGTTGGGGCGCTTCAGCAGATCCAGGAAGCTCTTGCCCGACGAGATGCTCGCGATGCTGAACTTCGACACGACGACGGTGTCCGAGCCGAGCTGGCGCACCAGCGCCTCGAGCTGGTCGCCGAAGCCGCGCACCAGCGACGTCATGCCGACGATCGACGTCACGCCGATCACCACGCCGAGGATCGTGAGCGCCGACCGCAGCTTGTTGGCCCGCAGCGTGTCGAGGGCGAGGGCGACGATCTCGGTCAGCAGGCCGGCGCGCATGGCTACTCCCGCCGGAGGGCCTCGATCGGGTCGAGGTTCGCCGCGCGCACCGCAGGGTAGAGGCCGAAGAACAGCCCCACCAGCGCGGTCATCGTGATGCCGAGGAAGACCGACCATGGCTGGATGGCCGCCGGCAGCGGGCTCAGGGCCGCGACCGCCGCGGCCACCCCGAAGCCCAGGGCCGTGCCCATCACGCCGCCTACCGTCGAGAGCGTGGTCGACTCGGTGAGCACCTGGTACACGATGTCGCGCCTGCGCGCGCCGAGCGCCTTGCGCAGGCCGATCTCGCGGGTGCGCTCGCTCACCACCATCAGCATGATGTTCATGATGACGATGCCGCCCACCACGAGCGACAGCGACACGATGCCGATGAGCACGGCGAAGGCGCCTTGCGAGAACTGGCGCCACAGGTCCATGAGCGTGTCCGACGTGTAGAGCCCGAAGTTGTCGTCGTCGTTCGGCTTCAGCCGCCGATCGATCCGCATGGCCAGCCGCGCCTGCTCCATCGCTTCGTCGAGCCGCGTGGGATCGACGGGTTTGACGGTGAGTTCCAGCGAGCGTCGGGTCCCGAAGAGCTGGAGCGCCTGGCCGAGCGGGATCAGCACGAAGTCGTCCTGCGAGTCGCCGAACAGGGAACCCTTCGCTTCGTTGACGCCCACCACCCGGAAATGCCGTCCGCCGACGTTGATCCGCTGGTCCGTGGCGCTGCGCCCCTTGAAGAGCTTCTGCGCGGTTTCCGGGCCGATGTAGGCCACCGGTCGCTTGCGTTCGATCTCCAGCCGGGTGGGCAGCCGGCCCGTCACCGGCACGTAGTCGCTGAACTGATCGTACTCGGTCGAGACGCCGCGAACCCGCACCGTCTCGAGCGTCTCGTCGCGCCAGGAGACGTTGGCGCGGCCGCTCATCTCGGCGAGCACCGCGGCGATCACCGGGTCGGCCCGGCGCACGACCTGGGCTTCCGCGAGCGTGATGACCGGGTTGCGCCGCTGGGCCTCCTCCTCCTGCTCCTGATCCGTGACCACACCGACGCGGTCGATGCGGAACGTGCCGATTCCCACCTCGGACACCAGGGCGTCCGAGACGTAGCCGTTCATCCCCTGGATGAGCGAGACCACCGCGATGATCGAGGTGACGGCGACGATGTTGCCGAGCACCATCATGAAGGAGCGCAGCTTGTTCGCCCAGATGGACGAGAGCGCGAGCCAGACCGCCTCGACCAGCTGCGTCATGGCCGGGTCATTTCCTGCCTGGATCCTGGACGCGCACCTTGTCGCCGTCCTGCAGATCGCGGACGGAGTTGAACGGGCCCGTGATCACCTTGTCGCCGTCGGCCAGCCCGGAGAGCAGCTCGAAGTACCTGTCGCCGGCGATCCCCGTCTTGACGGGCGTGAACACCGCCAGCCCGTCCCTGACGACGAACACCCCTTCGAGTTCCTTGCGTTTCTGTCCGGCCGGCAGCTCCTGCGCCACGGCCGGTGTCTCCACGCTCCGGCCCCGGCGCCGGTGTTCGGACTGCGGGGCGCGCACGATCTCGCCTTTCTCGTCGAGCACCATCTCGCGCACCACCATGGCCTGGATCGGCACGGCGACGGCCTGCTGCCGCGTGGCCGTGGTGATTTCGGCCGTGCAGGTGAACCCGGGCCGCACCTCGGGGATCTGCGAGTCGAGCGTCACCACCACCTTGAAATTCGTGGCCTGCGTGCCGGTCTGCCCGGTGGACTGGATGGGGCTGTTGCCGATCTCGGTGACCTTGCCGGTGAACTCCCTGTCGGGAATGGCGTCGATGGTCACCTTGGCGGCCTGGCCGATCCGCACGAAGGGGACGTCGGTCTCGTCGACCTCCACTTCGGCTTCGATCACCGACATGTCCGCGATGGTCATCAGCACGGTGCCGGCGTTGTTCATCGTCCCGATCACGACCGTCTCGCCCTGCTCGATGTTCCGGCGCGTCACGATGCCGTCGATGGGCGACTCGATGCGCACCTTGCTCAGGTCGTAGCGGGCGCTCGAGAGCACGGCCTGCTGCTCGCGAATCCGGGCCTGCTGCGTGGCGATCTGCTGCTGCGCGTTGACGAGTTCCTTCTCCCGCAGCTGTGCCTCGGTCTCGGCCCGGTCGAGCGCTTCCTTCGTGGCGAGCTGTTCGGCCCACAGGCCGCGCTGGCGCTTGAGATTCTCCTGAGCGAGCCGCAGGTTGGTCTTCGCGGTCTCGATCGACGTGTGGAACTGATCGAGCTGCGCCCGGCTGGCGGCCAGGCCGGCCTCGCCGCGCCGGTAGTTGCTCTCCAGGTTGCGGGGATCGATCTGGAGCAGGAACTGGCCCCGCTTCACCGTCTCGCCCTCGTTGACGGCCAGTTCGGTCACGCGCCCCATGGTGTCGGCGCTGATGTTCACCGACCGCTTCGGCTGGATCTTGCCCGACGCCGACACGACCGCCTCGAGATCGCGCTTCTTGATGGCCTCGACGGCGACCTCCTTGCCCTCGGCGCGCTTGAAGTAGAGGTTCGCGAACACCAGCGCGGCGCCGACCGCCGCGACCGAGAGGCCGATCAGAATCTTCCTGCCCGACGACGTCATGAGCCTCCCAGCGCAGCCTTCACGGCGGCGATGCCCAGTGCGATGACCACGTAGGCCGCGGCCAGCGAGATGAAGATCGGCGTCGACCTGCGGCGATACAGCACCGCCAGCCCGATCGCGGTGAGCGTGAGCGACCAGAGCACGAACAGGTCGATGGCGCCGAGAACGTTCGCCAGGAAGCTGCCCTCGGCGAGTATCGGCAGGAACACCCCGAGGCTGGTCGCGCTGCTGAGCGATTCCCGGACGTAGTTGAGCGGCGTTACGAACACCGCCTGCAGCAGGCTCACCACGCTCGTGTGCGCGAGCACCGCGAACACCTGCCTGAAGCTGGCGTGACCGCCCAGTGCCCCGGAAAACACACCGAAGAGCACGGCGGCGAAGACCACCGTGATCACCGGTGACGCCACGAGAATCGCGACGGCGCTGATGGCGGCGGTGTACTTCATCCGTCCCTTCAACTGCTCGTACATCGCATCGTCGACCGTCTGGCCGAAGCCCTCGATCTGGGTCACCTGCTGGTCGAGCGAAGCCTGCTGGCCGATCGGCGTCGACAGGAAGACGTAATTGGCGGCCGCCAGCACCAGCAGGCTGATGGCCAGGACCCCGAACCACTTCGGGTAGGCGGCGACGTTGGCGAAGGTCGCCGACGGCGACGTGATGACGCCCAGCATGCGGGCGGGCAGTGACAACGGCGCGACGGTCTGGGCGGGTTCGGCGTCGGTCATGGCGTGCCTGGGGGAAGGGGACGACCTCTGGGGGAACGGGGAGCGAGGCCGGCGGGCCCGTCCGGATTTTAGCTCATGCGATATACGAGGATGGGTCACAGCCGGTTCGGACCGCCGGTGGTTGCGATACGCTGTCGGGGCATGGGCCGTGTCTTCCTCTCGATCGTGGCCGCCCAGATCCTCGTGGCAACGGCAGCTCCCCGGCTGCAAGCCCAGCCTCATGAAGCGGTTGGCGCACGAGCCCTGGGCATGGCCGGCGCATTCACCGCCGTGGCCGACGACGCCTCGGCCGTCTACTGGAACCCGGCCGGGCAGGTCACCGGCGATTACCTCAGCGTCGTCCTCGAGCGTCACGCTCATGAATCGAGCGGCGGCGTCGATGATCGGGGTGCGGCTGGCGTGCGCGGTCGCAGCACGTTGGTCGCGATGACGGTGCCCGTGATCGGCATCGGCTATTACAGGATCGCCGACGACAGGATCGGACCCGCGCCAGCCACGGGCGTGGCTGGCGGTGGCCAAGGCGCCCGGCGTGCGGCGGAGAGCCTCGGGCTCGATCAGGTCGTCGTGACACTGACCCAGACGGTGCGGGAGCGCCTGCACGTCGGGGTGGCCGTGAAGGCGGTGACCGGGCGCGCGTTCCGCGGCGAGGCGCCGCTGGGCGATGGCGAGCCCCGGGCCGGGGCGGCCCTCGACCGTCTCTCGGCGCGGCGGGGTGCGGCCGATACAACCGTCGATGCCGACCTGGGGGTGATGCTCGACGGAGGCCGCTGGCGCGTCGGGTTCTCGGCGAGGAACCTTCGCGAGCCGGTCATCGCGACAGCGCCGGCCGGTGACGGCCTCCGACTCGCGCGCGCCGCCCGCCTGGGGGTGGCGGCGCTGCCGACTCGCCGGCTGACGCTGGCGGTGGACGCCGACCTCACCACCGCCCATCGGGTCGACGGGCGCTGGCGGGCTCTGGCGGCGGGAGTCGAGTACTGGTCGGCCAGTCGCCGGTACGCCGCGCGTGGCGGCCTGCGGCTGCAGACGGCAGGCGAGGCGCGGCCCGCGGGCACGATGGGCGCCAGCGCGGTGGTGTGGAAGCTGCTCAGCGCCGATGTCCAGGCGGCCTTCGGCGCGCATCGCCGGTGGGAGTGGAGCCTGGGTGCCCGCCTCGCGCTGTGAGGCGCGGCGAACCGGGTGGGCCTGGCGCACGGCTCTGACCGGCCGCCTCCACCCGCGTCGCACGCCAGGTTCACGGGATCGGGACCGTCGAGCCGCTCCCGGCAGGGGGCTGGCCGACGGGCCGGGTTCCCGACGGGAGCAATCGCGAGACAGCGGGCTCGCTCACAGCAGGGAAGGCGCACCGGACTCCCCATGGCCGTTCGCATCGGCGAGCTTCTCCTGAAGGAGAAGCGCATCACCCCCCAGCAACTGCAGGAGGCCTTGAACTACCAGCGGGCCAACGGGGGCAAGCTCGGCCTGAACCTCATCAAGCTCGGCTTCGTGAAGGACGACGAGCTGACGGCGCTGCTCAGCAAGCAGTACGGCGTGCCGTCGATCAACCTCACGCAGTTCGAGATCGATCCCGCCGTCCTCAAGCTCATTCCTGCCGACACCGCGCAGAAGTACCAGGTCCTGCCCATCAACCGGGCGGGCGCGACGCTGACCATCGCGATGACGGATCCGACGAACGTGTTCGCCATGGACGACATCAAGTTCATGACGGGCTACAACGTCGAGCCGGTCGTCGCCTCGGAGGCGTCGGTGGCCGGGGCGATCGCGCGTTACTACGGCGGTGGTACCGCGACGGGCAACGGGTCGGGCACGGCGCCGGCGCGGCCCGCGGTCAACCCCGCACTCGCCAAGCCGGCCGTCTCGACCATCGATGCCACCAAGGCGCTGGCCGAGACGACGCTGGCCGGCCTCGACACCGAGGTGGAGGTGCTCGAGGACATCGAGGAGCTCGACGCGGCGACGCTCGAGCGCCAGGGGGGCGAGGCGCCCGTCATCCGCATGGTGAACCTGGTGCTCATGTCGGCCATCCAGAAGGGCGCCAGCGACATCCACATCGAACCCTACGAGCGCGAGTTCCGGATCCGGTTCCGCATCGACGGCATCCTCTACAACATCAACTCGCCGCCCATGAAGTTCCGCGACGCGATCACCTCGCGCGTGAAGATCATGGCCAAGCTCGACATCGCCGAGAAGCGCCTGCCGCAGGACGGCCGGATCAAGCTGCGCTTCAACGACAACGGGCAGAGCAAGGAGATCGATTTCCGCGTGTCGTCGCTGCCGACGCTCTTCGGCGAGAAGATCGTGCTGCGCCTGCTCGACCGGACGAAGCTCATGCTCGACATGACGAAGCTGGGGTTCGAGCCGCAGTCGCTGGCGAAGTTCGAGACCGCCATCTCCAAGCCCTGGGGCATGGTGCTGGTGACCGGGCCGACGGGCAGCGGCAAGACCAACACGCTCTACTCGGCCATCTCGCGGATCAACACGCCCGAGACCAACATCATGACCGCCGAGGACCCGGTGGAGTTCAACCTGCTCGGGGTGAACCAGGTCCACGTGCGCGACAGCATCGGGCTGAACTTCGCCGCCGCCCTCCGCTCCTTCCTCCGGCAGGATCCCAACATCATCCTGGTGGGCGAGATTCGTGATTTCGAGACGGCGGAGATCGCCGTGAAGGCGGCGCTCACCGGGCACCTCGTGCTCTCGACGCTGCACACCAACGACGCGCCCTCCACCATCAGCCGCCTGATGAACATGGGCATCGAGCCGTTTCTGGTGGCGAGTTCGGTGAACCTGATCTGCGCCCAGCGTCTGGTGCGCCGCGTCTGTGCGCACTGCAAGAAGCCCCATCCCGTGCCGCCCCAGGCGCTGATCGACATCGGCATGCCGCCCGAGGAGGCCGCCACGGTGGTCCCCATGCACGGGCAGGGCTGCGAGAAGTGCAACGGCACCGGCTACAAGGGTCGCGTCGGTCTCTACGAGGTGATGGAGATGACCGACGAGTTGCGCGAGCAGGTGCTGACCGGCGCCTCGGCTCTCGACCTGCGGCGCAAGGCGCTCGAGGAGGGCATGATCTCGCTGCGGCGCAGCGGCCTGTCCAAGATCGCCGAAGGCGTGACCACGCTCGAAGAGGTGGTCCGCGAAACCATGAAGTGAGCCCGCCGCGCCCGCCCGACCGCGCCTCCCGTTTCCCCGGCGTCAACCGCGGTTGACGCCGGCGGCCGTCCGCCGCCACCCCGATCACGATTCCGCAATCCACCGACAGGACCGGTATCTTCCACGCCGGACTCAGCTTTTTCCGGCGGGCGTCGATTGTGTGTGGGGACGCCTCCGGCCGCCGCCCGACGGTGGGCCTGGCGCTTGCAGACCGGACCTGTCATGCCAACACTGCCCGAACTCCTGAAGGTGACGCTCGATCTCGACGGATCGGACCTGCACCTGACGACGAACACACCGCCGCAGGTGCGCGTGCACGGCAAGCTGCAGCGGCTCGACCTGCCGCCGCTCTCGCCCGCCGAGACCAAGCAGCTCGTCTACAGCGTGTGCACCGACGCGCAGAAGAAGCGCTTCGAGGAGACGCTCGAGCTCGACTTCTCCTTCGGGGTGCGGGGCATCGGCCGCTTCCGGTGCAACGTCTTCAGCCAGCGCGGCGCCGTGGCCGCCGTCTACCGGCTGATCCCGGAGCGCATCCGCGGGTTCCACGAACTGGGCCTGCCCCCGGTGATCGCCAAGCTCGCCGAGCGCCCCCGGGGTCTGGTGCTGGTGACCGGGCCCACCGGCTCGGGCAAGTCGACGACGCTCGCGGCGATGATCGACAAGGTCAACACCGAGCGCAACGAACACATCATCACGATCGAGGATCCGATCGAGTACATCCACCAGCACAAGGGCTGCATCGTCAACCAGCGCGAGGTGTTTGCCGACACCCACGGCTTCGCGCCGGCGCTCCGGGCGGCGCTGCGCGAGGACCCCGACGTGGTGCTCATCGGCGAGATGCGCGACCACGAGACGATCGAAACGGCGCTGCGCATCGCCGAGACGGGCCACCTCACCTTCGCCACGCTGCACACGAACTCGGCCAGCCAGACCATCAACCGCATCATCGACGTCTTTCCGGCGCACCAGCAGGGGCAGATCCGCACCCAGCTCTCGCTGGTGCTGGAAGGCATCGTCTGTCAGTCGCTGCTGCGGAAGGCGCGCGGGGCCGGCCGGCTGGTGGCGCTCGAGATCCTCGTGCCGACGCCGGCCATCCGGAATCTCATTCGCGAGGACAAGATCCACCAGATCTACTCCTCGATGCAGGCCGGGCAGGAGAAGCTCGGCATGCAGACACTCAACCAGCACCTGGCGACGCTCTACCTGTCGGGCCAGATCACGCTCGACACGGCGCTGACGGCGTCCTCGCTCAAGGACGAACTCACCGAGATGATCAACCGCGGCGCCGGCGTGGTGCCCGGCGCGGGGCTCGGGCGCGGCACGGTGGCGCCGCTGCGGCGGTAGCCGGTTCCACGGGAGCAGACGATGGCGACCTTTGCGTTTTCGGGCCGGACGCGGGCGGGGCAGGAAATCAGCGGCGAGCGCGTGGCCGAATCGGCCGAGGCCGCCGTCGCGGCGCTGCGGCGCGAGCAGATCCGCGTCGTCAGGATCGACGAGGTGAAGGCCAGGGCGGCCTCCAAGGCCGCGAAGGCCGGGGGCAAGTCGGTCCCCACCAAGAACCTCGCCGTCTTCACGCGGCAGTTCTCGGTGATGATCGACGCCGGCCTGCCGCTCGTGCAGTGCCTCGAGATCCTCGGGCGCCAGGAAGCGCACAAGGCCTTTGCCGCGACCATCCTCAAGACGCGCGGCGACGTCGAGGCCGGGGCGTCGCTGGCCGACGCCATGCGGCGCCATCCGAAGACCTTCGACGGGCTGTACACGAACATGGTGGCCGCCGGCGAGGCGGGCGGCATCCTCGACACCATCCTGAAGCGGCTCGCCACCTACATCGAGAAGAACGTGCGCCTGAAGGCGCAGGTGAAGTCCGCCATGGTCTACCCGGTTGCCGTCATGGTGATCGCGGCGCTCGTGGTGGCCGTCATCCTGTGGAAGGTGATCCCGACCTTCGCCAGCCTCTTCGCGGGCCTCGGAGCCCAGTTGCCGCTGCCGACGCGCGTCGTCATCTGGATGAGCAACTCGCTGGTCAGCTACGGACCGCTGCTCATCCTGGGCATGGCCGGCCTGGCCTTCCTCGTGCGTCAGTACTACGCCACCTACCGCGGCCGCCGCGTCATCGACGGCCTGATGCTCAGGATGCCGGTGGTCGGCATGATCCTCCGCAAGGTGGCCGTCGCGCGCTTCTGCCGGACGCTGTCGACGCTGCTCAGCTCGGGCGTGCCCATCCTCGACGGTCTCGACATCACGTCGAAGACCGCCGGCAACGCCATCATCGAGGACGCCGTCGCCACCACACGCACCAGCATCGAGCGCGGCGAGACGGTGTCGGCCCCGCTGGCCGCCACCAAGGTGTTCCCGCCGATGGTGACGCAGATGATCAACGTCGGAGAGACCACCGGCGCCCTCGACATGATGCTGTCGAAGATCGCCGATTTCTACGAGGAAGAAGTCGACACGGCCGTGGCGGGCCTGCTCACGCTGCTCGAGCCCATCATGATCGCGTTTCTCGGCGTCGTCGTCGGCGGCATCGTCATCTCGATGTACCTGCCGATCTTCGACCTGATCAGCAAGCTCACGTAGCCATGCGGACTGGCGCAGACCAGGCGGCGGCCGCCGCGCGCCGCCGCCTGCTGCGGGCCAATGCGCTTCGCGCGGTGATGGCCTCGGCGCTGCTCGGCGCGGCCTTCGCGCTGCGCGTGGACGCCTCGCCGCTGCCGGGGGGCGTCGACGCCTTCTTCGGCCTGACCGCCATCACCTACGCGCTCACGGGCCTGTGGGCCGCCACCTGGCGGCTCACGGAACGCCGCCCGTGGCTGGCCGACATCCACTTCGCCGGGGACATTCTCGTCGTCTCCGGCCTCGTGCTCTACACGGGTGGCGCCGGCAGCCTGTTCGTCTCGCTCTACGCGCTGCCGATCGTCGCGGCCGGCGTGGTGCGTCAGCGGCGGGGCAGCCTCGCGGCCGCCACCTTCGCGATGCTGTGCTACGGCGTGCTCGTGATGACCCAGTACTCGGCGCCGCTGGGCCGGTTCCACCTGCCCGGCCTGCGCCTCCCCTTCGACGAAGCCCTGTCGCGCGTGGTCATCAACGCGGCCGGCTTTGCCGCCATCGGCGTCCTCACCGGCTGGCTGGCCGAGGAGCGCGCGCGGGCCGACGCGCGCCTGGCCCACGCCTCCAGCGCGATTGCCGACCTCCAGGCCTTCAACCAGCGCATCGTCGACAGCCTGCCCGGCGGCCTGCTCACCACAGACGAACGCGGCGTCGTCGTGAGCGCCAACCGCGCGGCCGGGATCATCATCGAGGCCGGCAGCGCCAGCTGCCTCGGGCTGCGCGCCGAGCAGGTGCTCCAGCTCGACCCGGACTGCTACCGGGGCCTGGACGCTGGCGAGGTCCGCCGCATCGAATACGAGTTCCTGAAGCCTTCGGCACGCCGCATCGTGCTGGGCCTCGGCATCGCGCCGCTCGGCGCCGACGGCGGCACGCGCGGCTACCTCTTCACCTTCCAGGACGTGACCGAGGCCAAGCGCCGTGAACACGAGGCGCAGGTCCAGAAGCGCCTGGCCGCGGTCGGTGAAATGGCCGCCGGCATCGCACACGAGATCCGCAACCCCCTGGCCTCGATGGCCGGATCCATCCAGGTGCTGCGCCGCGACCTGCCGCTGGACGCCGATCAGGCGGTCCTGATGGACATCGTCCTGCGCGAGTCGCAACGGCTCAACGACACGATCCGGAACTTCCTCAGCTATGCGCGGCCGCAGCGGCCGAGCCCCGCTCGCGTCGATCTCGGCACCCTGCTGGAGGAGATCGCGACGCTGCTGCGCAACAGCCCCGACCTGCAGCCAGGTCACGCCATCCACCTGAACCTCGGCGAGGTGGGCCTGGCCTGCCAGGGCGACCAGGCCCAGTTGCGGCAGGTCGTCTGGAACCTCGCCGGCAACGCGCTGCGCGCGATGCCCGGCGGGGGCACGCTCTCGCTGGGCCTCACGCGCGAGGGCGACCGCGCCGTGCTGTCGGTGACCGACACCGGGCACGGCATGAGCGCCGAGCAGCGCGAGCGGCTGTTCCAGCCCTTCCAGAGCGAGTTCGCCAACGGGACCGGTCTCGGCCTCGCGATCGCTCACCGCATCGTCACCGATCACGGGGGAGCGATTGCGGTGGAGCCGGCGCCGGCCCGGGGCACCATCGTGCGCGTCTCGCTGCCCGCTGCCGCGGCCGTCGAGGCCGGGGCGGCTCGGATCGATCACGCGGCGTGAGGACACGAATGTCGGCGATCCCCGAGGAACGCGTCTCCACGAACTGGACGGCCGAACCCGACGACGGGCGGCGCCAGCCCGATCGCGCCGCGCGGGTGCTGGTGGCCGACGACGAGCGGTCGATGCGCGAACTGCTCGCCATCGTGCTGAAGCGGGAGGGCCACGACGTCACGCTCGCCGAGTCGGGCACGCAGGCGATCGCCGCGCTCGGGCGCCAGGCCTTCGACCTGGTGATCTCCGACCTGAAGATGCCGGACATGAGCGGCGTGGACGTCCTGCGCGCCGCCAAGGCCGTCGACCCCGAGCTGTCGGCCATCGTCATCACCGCGTTTGCCTCGACGGAGACCGCGGTGGAGGCGCTCAGGCTCGGAGCCAGCGACTACCTCACCAAGCCCTTCGACGTCGACGAGTTGAAGCTGCTCGTGCGCCACACGCTCGAGCGCCGGCACCTGCGGCAGGAGAACGTCCTGCTCAAGCGTGCGCTGGGCGAGGCCAGCCAGTTCCACAGCATCGTCGGCGCCAGCGCCAGGATGCTGTCGGTCTTCCGCCTGGTCGAGACGATTGCCCCGACGACGAGCACTGTGCTCGTCACGGGTGAGTCGGGTACGGGGAAGGAACTGGTGGCGCGCGCCATCCACTTCAACTCGCTGCGGCGTGACCGGCCGTTTGTCGCCGTCAACTGCGGCGCCCTGCCCGAGACGCTGCTCGAGTCGGAGCTGTTCGGCCACATGCGCGGTGCCTTCACCGGCGCCGTGGCCAACCGGAAGGGGCTGATCGAGGCCGCGCAGCAGGGCACCGTCTTCCTCGACGAGATCACCGAGATGAGCCCGCTCATGCAGGTGAAGCTGCTGCGCGTGCTCCAGGAGCGGCGGTTCCGCCGGATCGGCGGCATCGAGGAGATCGAGGCCGACATCCGCATCATCGCGGCCACCAACCGCGACCTGGCGCGGGAGATCGCCGAGGGGCGGTTCCGCGAGGATCTGTTCTACCGGATCAACGTGATCCAGGTGGCGCTGCCCCCGCTGCGCGAGCGCGCAGAGGACGTGCGGCTGCTGGCCGAGCACTTCGTCGCGGGCCTGTCTCGCCGGATGGGCAAGCACATCGTCGGCATCTCGCGCGAGGCGCTCGAGTGCCTCGAGCGATACGCCTGGCCGGGCAACGTCCGCGAGCTCGAGAACGCGATGGAGCGGGCCGTCGCGCTCGAACAGGCCCCGACGATCCTCGCCGAGAGCCTGCCCGACAAGGTCCGGTTCGGCGACAGGCCCGTCCTGACGCTGATGCCGCCGCCCTCGCACGACACCACGAACCTGCCGGCGATTCCGGAATCGGGCTTCAGCCTCGAGGCCCACATCGCCGGGATCGAGCGTGCGCACCTGGCCGCGGCGCTCCAGCAGGCCGGCGGGATCCGGACGAAGGCGGCGGAGCTGCTGGGGATGTCCTTCAGGTCCTTCCGCTACTACGCGAAGAAGTACGACGTGTAGGGACGGCTGCCGGCGGGCGGCGCCGCGCGGGTGCCGCGCCGGCGCCGTGAGCCGAGGTGGTGGTCCATGCCCCGACTCCGGGTGTCGCCGCGCCGACCGCCGCGACGTCGCAGCGGCGGTTGCTGCCCCACTGGCGCGCATGGCGACCGGTGCCAGGCGCACGTCCGTCGATGGCCGGCCAGACCGCCGGGTTGCGGTCCCGAGCCCCCCTGACGCCACGCACCTGGCAGACGGCCGCCGGCGGGTCGGAGACGCGCGGCCCGACCTGTGAGCGGCGATCGGTGCCACTTAACGTCAGCCGTAGTTGACACGAATTGTCGCTCCTGACGAGGATCGTCCCGCAGGCTCCAATCGGCCGGCCGTCGTCTTACGGAATGGCGCGGGAAGCGGCCAGTTTCTCTCGGATGCCGGCCATGGGCGCCGGTGGCATCCGAGTTGCTGATAGAGGTGGCAGCGGCGAGGCCGGAGCACTCAGGCCAGCCGGCCACGTCAACCAGTCACCGTTACGAGGGAGAGACACATGCAGAAGAACAACAAGGGTTTCACGCTCATCGAGCTGCTGATCGTCGTCGCGATCATCGGCATCATCGCGGCCATCGCGGTGCCCGGCCTGCTGCGCGCCCGCATGTCGGGCAACGAGTCGTCGGCCATCGGGTCGCTGCGGGCGGTGAACAGCGCGCAGAGCACCTTCTCGTCGAGCTGCTCGGCGGGCGGGTTCGCGACCGACCTCGCGCAGCTCGTGCTGCCGCCGGCGGGCAGCACCGCCGGCTTCATCAGCCCCGACCTGAATGTCAACGGCGTGCAGAAGAGCGGCTACACCGTGACGCTGGCGGCCGAAAATGCCGCGGCGGCCTTCGGCGGCGCCAACAACGCGTGCAACGGCGTAGCGCCGGCCGCGATGACGACTTCCTACTACGCCAGCGCGGTGCCGCTGACGGTGGGCACGACCGGCCAGCGCGCGTTCGCGACCGACACCCGAGGCACCATCTTCTTCGATGCGACCGGCGTGGCGCCGGTGAACCCGATTCCGGCGGCCGCCTCCGCCCTCCAGTAGGACCGACGACTGTCTCCGGGACGCCGCCCCGCAGCGGGGCGGCGTCCCGGACCGGCTCCCCGCCACGGCTCCCCCCATCTCCCTCCCCGCCACCCTCCTCCGACTTCCTGGAGCAGCCATGACCACCAGGCGTGACGGCGGGTTCACCCTCATCGAACTGCTCATCGTCTGCGCGGTGGCGGGTATCCTCGCGGCCCTGGCGACCCCGCTGCTCCTGCGAGCGAAGGTGGCCGCCAACGAGTCGTCGGCCATCGCCTCGCTGCGCGCGATCAACTCCGCCGAGGCGAACTTCGCCTCCACCTGTGCGGCCAACGCCTACGCGGTCAACCTTCCGTTGCTGGTGGCCCAGGACTACCTGTCTCCGGACATGGGGTTCAACCCGAAGAGCGGGTTCAACTTCGCCATCCTCGCCGGCCTCGGCGCGCAGCCTTCGGACCCCGACTGCACGGGCGCCGCGACGGTGAGCGCCTACTATGCCTCGGGCCACCCGATGGCGCCGACCACGGGCCGTCGCGGGTTCGCCACCAACATGGTGGGGACCATCTGGCAGGACGATTCCGGCGTCCCTCCCCCGGAGCCCTTCACGGCAGCCGGCACCATCGCGCCGATCCAGTGACGCGGCGGAGGCCGAACCGGGCCCCCGGCGGTGCTAAGATGCTGGGCATCGCCCGATGACCCGCACGCAGCGCCTTCTCCTCTGGGTTTTCACCGTGCTCGGCCTCGGCGCCTCCGGCACCGCGGCATGGGTGCATCACCAGTTGCTGACGACGCCGTCGTTCACGAGCTTCTGCGACGTCAGCGAGACCGTCAACTGCGCCAATGCGTACCTGAGTTCCTACGGGTCGCTGTGGGGCGTCTCGGTCGCGGTGTGGGGCCTGATCTGGTTTGCGTCGATTGCGGTGCTGCTGCTCTCGGCCAGGCGGGGCTCGGCGCTGGAAGTGAGCGTGCCCGGCTACGTCCTGGCGCTGTCGGTCGTGGGCCTGGGCGTGATCGTCTACCTCGCGTACGCGGCCTTCTTCGTCCTGAAGACGGTGTGCATCCTGTGCCTCACCACCTACGTGGCGGTGATTGGCCTCTTCCTGGTGGCGGGGGCCGCCACGTCCTTCCCCATGTCCACGCTTCCCGCTCGTGTTCGTCGCGACGTGGGCTTCGCGCTGCGCAGCCCGCTCACCGTGGTGTTGGTGCTCCTGCTCGGCGCGGGCGCCGTGTCGGCGGTCGCCGCGTTTCCGCGGAGCGCCTCGCCCGCCTCACCGGACCCTGGCGCCACGTCCGGGACGGTGGCGGCCGCGCCGGCTGACGCCGGCGAGGCGCAGCAGGCCGCGGCCGCCGCCGGCGGGCTCACACCACAGCAGCAGGCCGAGCTTGCAGCCTGGTACGCGGCGCAGCCGAGGTCGATCGTCCCGGTGGACGGCGGCGGCGCGGCCGTCGTCATCGTGAAGTTCAACGACTTCCAGTGTCCGCCGTGCCGGCAGTCCTACTACGACTACAAGCCGATCCTCGAGAAATACGCGAAGCAGGCGCCGGGCAAGGTGAAGTACGTGGTCAAGGCCTACCCGATCGATCCCGAGTGCAACCAGCACGCGCCAGGGGGCACGCACATGGCCTCGTGCGAGGCGGCTGCCGCGATGGTGATGGCCGGCAACGGGTCGAAGGCCGAGGCGCTCGAGAGCTGGCTGTTCGGCAACCAGGCGACGCTCACCGGGTTGTCGGTGCGCAACGCGGCACGCGACATCGCGGGCATCACCGACTTCGACGCCCGCTATTCCAGGGCGCTCGAGGCGGTGAAGGCCGACATCGCGCTGGGTCAGCTCCTGAACGTGGGCGCCACGCCGACCTTCTTCATCAACGGCGCCCAGATCCGGGGCGGAATCCCGGCGCCCTACTTCGACGCGCTCATCGCGCTCGAGCTGAAGAAGGCTGGCCACTAGCCCGATAGATCTGGCGGCATGCAGGCCGCGGTCGAAACCGATCGTCTCACCAAGGACTACAGGGTCGGGTTCTGGCGCCCCCGACCGTACCGCGCGCTCGACGCCCTCACCCTGAGCGTGGCGCCGGGCGAGGTGTTCGGCTTCCTCGGCCCGAACGGCGCCGGCAAGACCACGACGCTCAAGCTGCTCATGCAGCTCGTGTATCCCACGTCGGGACGCGCCGAGATCCTCGGTCGCCCGCTGGGCGACCTGTCGGTCAGGCACCGCATCGGCTACCTGCCGGAGAACCCCTTCTTCTACGACTACCTGACGGCCGAAGAGCTGCTGCGCTATTTCGCCAGCCTCTTCGGGTACGGGGCCAGCGAGTGCCGCCTGCGCGCGTCGCGCTGGCTCGACACCGTGCAGATTGGCGCCGAACGCCGGCTGCAGCTCCGGAAGTTCTCCAAGGGCATGCTGCAGCGTGTGGGGATCGCCCAGGCGCTCATCAACGATCCCGAGCTGGTGTTCCTCGACGAGCCGATGTCGGGCCTCGACCCGATCGGGCGCCGCGACGTGCGGACGCTCATCCTCCGTCTGCGGGACGAAGGACGCACGGTCTTCTTCTCGTCGCACATCCTGGCCGACGCCGAGGCGCTCTGCAGCCGTGTGGCCGTGCTCGCGCGCGGGCGGCTGGTGGCCAGCGGACCGCTGACCGACATGCTCGCGTTCAGGACCCGGGGCGTCGAGGTGGGCGTCGCCGGGCTCGACGCGGCGGCCGTCGCAGCCCTTCGGCCCGCGCCGGTCCGCACCGTGCCGCTCGGCGACGACAGGTACCTGCTCGACTACGACGAGCGCGTTGGCGTGGCGGAACTGGCGGCCGCCGTCGAGGGCGCTGGCGGTCGCGTCCTGTCGGTCGCCCCGCTGCGCGAGACGCTGGAGGACTACTTCGTGCGGCAGGTGGCGGCTGCCGGCTGGGATCGGATGGCCCCGCGATGAAGACGATCGCCCGCATCGCGCTCAATGCCTTCCGGGAGTCGGTGCGCGACAAGGTGCTCTACAACCTGGTCGCCTTCGCGGTGCTGATGATCGGCGCGTCGCTGCTCATCGGCCAGCTCACCGCGGGCCAGGAGGTCAAGATCATCAAGGACCTGGGGCTGGCGTCGGTGTCGGTGTTCGGCACCTTCATCGCGATCTTCATCGGCATCGGCCTGGTGTCGAAGGAGGTGGAGCGCCGCAGCGTCTACGCGCTGATCGCCAAGCCGTTGTCGCGAACCCAACTGGTGCTGGGCAAGTACGCCGGCCTGGCCTTCACGCTCGCCGTGAACGTGGGCGTGATGACGCTCGCCATCTACCTCGTGCTCGCGTGGTGGCACTCGCAGACCCCTGAAAACGTGCGCGCGGCCTGGGAAGCCCCCGCGCTCGACCCGGCCCTGCTGACGGCCATCGGGCTCATCTACCTCGAACTGCTCGTCATCGTCGCCATCGCCATTGTCTTCTCCTGCTTCTCGAGCGCGCTGCTGTCGGCGGCCTTCACCTTCGGGCTCGTCATCGCCGGCCACTTCTCGCAGGATCTGCGCAATTTCGATCAGGTGGTCGACTCACCCGCGGCGCAGGCGGTGGCACGCGCCCTCTACTATCTGCTGCCGAACCTGTCGTTCTTCGACGTGAAGGCGCGAGTGGTGCACGGCGAGGCAGTCGGGGCGGGTGAGATCGGCCTGGCGGCCGCCTACGCCTGCGTCTACGTGTCGGCCCTGCTGACGCTGGCGGTGTGGGTGTTCTCGCGGCGCGACTTCAAGTGATGCCCGCCAACCGCCTGCGCCCGCCCGTCACGGTGCTCGCGCCGCTCTTCGTCGTGCTCTACGCCGCCTCGGGCGGCCTCAGCGCCCTGCGCGACGCCGTGGCGCCCCGCGATGTCGTCCGCGAATCGGTGCTGTACCTGCCATCACCCGCTGTCGTGAGCCGGCTGGCGCTGTCCTACGACGCGCTGGCCGCCGACCTCTACTGGATTCGCGCCATCCAGCACTTCGGCGACACGCGGCTCGCCAAATCGGGCCCGCGCCGCTACGAGTTGCTCTATCCGCTGCTGAACCTCACGACCGCGCTCGATCCGAAGTTCAACATCGCCTACCGCTTCGGCGCCATCTTCCTGTCCGAGGCCCCGCCGGGGGGACCAGGACGGCCGGATCTCGCCATCGAGTTGCTGAAACGGGGGCTGGAGGCACGGCCCGACCGGTGGCAGTACATGCAGGACATCGGGATGGTGGAATACATGAACCGGCACGACCACCCGGCGGCGGCCGACTGGTTCGAGCGCGCCAGTGACATGCCAGGCGCGCCGTGGTGGCTGCGATCGCTGGCGGCCAGCACGCGGGCGGCCGGCGGAGATCGTGCCGGCGCACGCGCGCTGTGGACCGCGCTGCGCGACGGCGCCGCCGACAACGAGTGGCTGCGCAACGACGCCACGCGGCGGCTGCAGCAACTCGACGCGCTCGATGCCGTGGACGCGCTTCAGCGCATCGTCGACGGGTGGGTGGCGCGCGGGGCGCAGAAACCCTACACGTGGGAGGCCCTGGTCAGGGCCGGCCTGCTGCGCGGCCGGCCGGCCGACGCTTCGGGCACCACGTTCTTCCTGGGCCCCTACACCGGCACCGTGGACGTCGGTGACGAGTCGTCACTGCGGCCCCTGCCGGCCGATCTCGCCACGCCGCGGTCGCGATGATGGATGCCCCGCTGCCGGCGCCGCTGCTCGCGGCCTTCGTCACGCTGCTGGGATGCGCCATCGGCAGCTTCCTGAACGTGTGCATTCACCGCTTGCCGCGCGGCCTGTCGGTGGTCTCGCCTCCGTCGAGCTGTCCCGGCTGCGGCCACCGGATTCGCTGGTACCAGAACGTGCCGGTGCTCAGCTGGCTGCTGCTCGGAGGCCGCTGCGCAACCTGCCGGATGCCCATCTCCGTCCGGTATCCGATCGTCGAGGCCGCGACCGGCGCGCTGTTCCTCCTCCACGCGCTCGCGATCGGGATCGATCCGCTCCTGCCCGTGCGCCTCGCGTTCGCCGCGGCCATGGTCGTGCTCTTCGCCATCGATCTCGAGCACCAGATCCTGCCGGACGTCGTCACGCTGCCGGGCATCGTCGTTGGGTTCGTCGCCTCGTGGTGGCTGCCTCCGGGATGGCAGAGCTCGCTCTTCGGCATCCTCATCGGCGGGGGATTGCCGTGGGCTCTGGCCGAGGTCTACGTCCGCGTGCGCGGCGTCGAAGGGCTGGGCTTCGGCGACGTGAAGATGCTGGCGATGATCGGCGCCGTGCTCGGCTGGCCCCTCATGCTCCTCACGCTGCTCGCCGCCTCGCTGCTGGGAGCCCTGGTGGGCGGCGCCCTGATCCTGACCGGGCGCGGGGATCGGCAGCTGCGCCTGCCGTTCGGCACCTTTCTCGCAGTCGCCGCAGTCGCCGCCGGCCTCTTTGGCCAGCCCGTGGTGGACTGGTACGCCGGCTACCTGAACTGAACGGATCCCGACGTGGATGCTCAGCTGCCCGGCCCCTATCTCTACACGTTCATCGCGATGACAGGCCTGGTGGCCGTCCTGGTGGGCATCCTGCTCGTGGCGCTCTGGCGCTTCAGCGCGGCCGCCCGGGAAGCCCGGCGCGCCACGCGCGAGGACCGCCAGTCGGAGCAGACGTTCGTGACCGGAGCCGTCCAGGACGCGCTCACACGGCTGCGCACCCAGGAGCGGGCGCTCCAGGCCAGGGCCGAAGCCTCCGAGCGTCTCTCCGACACCATCGTCGCCGGCATCACGTCGGGCCTCGTGCTGGTGGACGTGGAGGCACGCGTTCGCATCGTCAACCCGGCCGCGCGACGCCTGCTCGCGCTGGGGCCGACCGAAGGCTCGCCTCTGCTTCGCATCCTGCTCGCGCGTGCCCAGCCGCTGGTGGAGGTCGTCGAGGAAGGCCTGCGGACCCAATCGGCCATCGTCCGGCGGGTGGTGACCGTGCCGGTGCCAGCCGAGGCCAGCGGTCGCACCCTGTCGGACCGCCACTTCGGCGTCACCGTGTCACCGCTGCACAATGCCGACGGCTCGCTGCGGGGCGTCATCTGCCTGTTCACCGACCTCACGAAAGTGGTGGCGCTCGAGGAACAGGTGCGCCTGAAGGAGAGCCTGGCGCGCCTGGGTGAGCTGACGGCCGGCCTGGCCCACGAGTTGCGGAACAGCCTCGCCACCGTCCACGGGTACGCGCGCCTGCTCGATCCCGAAACGCTTGGGCCGCCGCACGATGGCTACGTCCGGGCCATGCGCGAGGAGACGGAAGCCCTGGGCGAGATCGTGACCAACTTCCTGAACTTCGCCAAGCCGGCCCGACTGGTGCTGGCCAACGTCGAACTCCAGCACCTGGTATCGAAGGTGGTCGACGAGATGCGACACGACGCGGCCGCCCTGGGCGGCACCCTCGTCCAGTCGGGACGGTTCGGCGCCGTCGAAGGCGACGAACTGCTGCTGCGGCAGGCGATCAGCAACCTCTGCCGCAATGCACTGGAGGCGTGCGCGGCCTCCGGTATCACGCCCGACATCGTCGTCGAAGGCGAAGCCGAACTCGAGAACGGTCACGCCGTCGTCCGCGTGCGCGACAACGGGCCGGGGTTCCGGCCTCACCCTGCAGACCGGCTGTTCCAGCCCTTCTTCACGACCAAGGCCTCCGGCACCGGGCTGGGGCTGGCCCTCGTCCAGAAGATCGCCGTCACCCACAATGGGCAGGCTTCGGCGGTCAATCAGGCCGAGGGCGGCGCCTCGTTCGAACTGCGCCTCCCACTGGCGACGCACGCGGCCGCATTTACCGCCGAGCGCTGACGATCGCCCGCGCGGCATCCCCCAGTCCAATCACGGCCCGCCGGTAAACGACGAGTACGCGGAATCCGCGCCCATGTCGGCGTGTCACGTGGCAATACCTGCCAGGCCCGTGTCCGGACAGCCGCCACGGTTTCGTGGTTTCCCCTGCAATTCCGTGCGGGCGGCGGCATTCGCCGAGCCGGCACCGCGCTTGCCTCCATGACGGCTGGAGGTGCACGGTGCGGAGCAACCGCTTTCGCGATGGCGAGTGCCACGGCCCGCGAGACCGGGTCCCCGACGGCGGCCCGACGGGTTTCACGCTGGCGGAGACGGTCCTCGCGCTCGGGATTACAGCGACACTCGTGGCCACGCTCGTACCAGTGTGCGTTCTGGTGGCCGGCACCACACTCGCCGCCCACGATCAGTCGATGTCGACCATGCTGGCCGTCGCCAGGCTCGAGCAGTTGCGGGGGCTCACCTTCACGTTCGACGAGGCCGGGGGCGCGGGGGCCATCAGGGTTACCGACACGGTGACCGATGTCGCGGCGCCGGTGCTCTCCGGCGGCGGTCGTGGTCTCTCCCCGTCGCCCGGCGGGGCGTTGCTTCGCGACACCGAGGGGTTCGTCGACTATCTCGACGCGTCAGGCCGCTGGGTGGGATGCGCGTCTCCGCCGCCCGCCACCGCCATCTACGTGCGGCGCTGGGCTATCACGCCGCTGCCGGCCAGCCCCGATGATGCCGTGGTCCTCCAGGTGCTGGTGACCACGGTCGCAGGCGAGCGACGGATGGGGCCTCGGGTCGACGGCGTCCGCCGGCCGGGCGACGTGTGGCTTGCGCTGCTGAGGGCCAGGGCGTCATGACCGCCGGATCTGCCGCCGGACCCCCGGGCGGTTTCTCGCTTGCCGAGATGCTGGTGGCGCTGGCGCTGGTCTCGGCGGTGCTCGCCGCGGGACTCGCCGCCACCGGGCAGGGACTGCGATTGTCACTGGTCCAGCCCGACGTGGCCGATCTCGATCAGCGGCTGAGGGTTGCCGCGTCCGTCCTGCGCGCGGCGCTCGATCGCGCCGGCGCGGGCCTGCCCGCCGGGGAGCAGCCCGGGACGCTCACTCAGCGCTGGCCCGCGGTGTATCCGCAACGACGGGGCAGCGATGGCGCCGATCCCCCGGATGGGGCCTTCACCGATCGCTTGACGATCGTCTCGGCTCTGCCGGTGGGAGGTGCGCCGCTGCTGTCGGCCGGCATGCTCGCGGCCACCTCGCGGATCGGCTTCCTGCTCGATCCGCCGTGCAGCCTGTCGGATGTGCGATGCGGGTTCCGGCCAGGGCAACTGGCGGCCGTCGACGATCGATTCGGCAGGGTGGACGTCTTCCGCGTGGCCTCGGTCGAATCGGGTGTGCTGGGGCACACTCCGCTGGCCTTATCGCGGGCCTATGCGCCCGCCGACGGTGCCCGGGTGGTGCCGATCGACGTGCGCCACTTCCGTTTCGATCCCGTGCGGCGTCAGGTGCGAACCGGCAGCGGTGGCTTCACCGAACTGCCGTTGCTCGACGATGTCGTGCGATTCGAAGTGGCCTACGAGGGCGAGTCCAGTCCGCCGGCCGTGCCCAGGCCGCCGCCGGGCATTGCCACGTGCCTCTACGACGAGCATGGGGTGCGACGGCTGCCGGAACTGGGTGGCGCGGTGGGGCGTCGCGTGGAACTCCCGATCGGGATGCTGCGCGACGGACCTTTCTGTGGCGACGGCGTGGGCCGCTACGATGCCGATCTGCTCAGGGTGCGTCGCGTCGTCATCCGACTGACCGTGGCGGGGCTCGCGCGTGGCGGCACCGGCGGCCCGCGCACGGGCCTCGACCACCTGACCGCATCGAGGGAGGTGGTGGTTGATGTCACACCACGGAATCTTCAGGCGGTGCCGTAGCCGATGGCCACACCTGCTGGCAACAGGCGTGCATTCATCCGCTTCGCGTGCCGGCGAGCGAGGCTCCGCGCTGGCGGTGGCGATGGGCGTCGGCTCGCTGGGCCTGGCTATCGTGGCCGTGCTGGTACTGCTGTCGTCGACCGAGGTGGGGCTGGCGGCACGCGATCGTGACGCCGCCGAGGCGCGGTACGCGGCCGAACTCGCGTTTGAACGCGCCCTGGTCGACCTTCAGGCGACCGCCGCGTGGAGTGACGTCTTGTCCGGGGTGCTGGGCTCGTCGTTTGCCGTCGGCCCGCCGTGGCTCGATCTCGCCACGCAGACCGTAGACCTCGAAGCTGAGCGCCGGTCCATGCAAACGCGTACCGACGCTACCAGTACTGTCGGAGCGAACACGCCTCGCTGGCAGTTGTTCGGATGGGGTCGTCTGGACGATGTCCTGCCGGCCGGGGTGGAGTCGAACTCTCCGCTCGCGGTGGCGGTCTGGGTGGCCGACGACGAGGCAGAAGTGGACGGGTTGCCGGCCCGCGATGCCAACGGGGCCGTGTGGGTGCGGGCAGTCGCCTACGGTCCCCGGGCTGGCCGGCGTGTCGTGGAGGGGCTGGTGCTCCGTGAAGGGGTGGGCATGGGGCTCCTTCGGCGGGCGATCTGGCGCGAGGTGACCGAAGACTGAGGGTCGGGGCCTCGACTGCCGATAACCCATGGTGAACCCCAGGCGTGTGCCTGGCGTTGCGAGGAAGCACATGCGTACCATCGACCGCGTCATGGTCATGCTGTTGTCGCTGACCCTGCTGGGTGGCGTGACGGTCGCCCGGGCCCAGCAGCCGTCTCTGGCCGACGTGGCCCGGCAGACAGCCGAAACCCGGAAGAACCGCGAGAAGGCCGCCAAGGCCTACACCAACCAGGATCTGAAATCGGGGCGGCCCCTCACGGTGAGCCGGGCCTCGGGCGAGAAGCCCGAGGCGGTGACCGCCGGGGCCGGTGAGGGTCGCGACGCGGCGATGGGCAACCAGGACGCTGCGCGCGTGAAGCAACTGCGCGCCTACGTCAGCGAAAAACAGCAGGAGGTCCAGCGGCTGCAGCAACGCGTGTCCGAACTGAACGATGCCGTCCTGAGTACCTTCAGCGAAGAGCAGCTTCAGGCGCTGGTCAAGGAGCGCGATGCGGCCATCGCCGAGGTGCGCGGGGCGCAACTCGACGTCGCGGCCCAGAGCAAGGCAGCCGACGACCTCGAGGCGGCGCTCAAGGCGGCGCCTGTCACCGCAGTCTCACCCGCCCGGGTCGAGCCGCCGAAACCTCAGTAGGCTGTTCCGGGACGGCAGCGCTGTCGTCCCGGCCGTTTCCCTGATGGCCTCGTCGTCCGCAGCGCCCCAGATCCTCATCGTCGAGGACAAGGACTCGCTGAGGCGCATGCTGCGCCTGGCGCTCGAAGGCAGCGGCTATGCCGTGGTCGAGGCCAGGGACCTGGATGAGGCGCGCGGCGTCCTCGCCGGCCATCGACCTCTTCTGGTGCTGACCGATCTGCGCCTGCCGGTGGGTGACGGCTTCGGAGTCCTGAGGGCCGCCAAGGAAGCAGACCCCGACGTGCCGGTCGTGGTGATGACCGCCTTCGGCGGCGTGGAGGAGGCCGTGCGGGCCATGCGCGAGGGCGCGCTCGACTTCCTCGCCAAGCCCGTCGATCCCGAGCACCTGTTGCTGATGGTCGGGCGTGCCATCGAGCAGCGCCGGCTGGCCACCGAGAACCTGTTGCTGCGGGAGGAACTCGGGGTTCGTCGGGGCCTGCCGCTCATCGTCGGCGAGCACGAGTCGCTGCGGCGCGTCCTGGCGGCCGTGCAGCGCGCGGCCGCGGGCGAGGCCACCGTGCTGATCGAGGGCGAGAGCGGCACCGGCAAGGAACTGGTCGCGCGCGCGGTCCATGCGCTCAGCCCGCGCGCCTCCGGGCCCTTTGTCGCCATCAACTGCGCGGCCATCCCCGAGACGCTGCTCGAGAGCGAACTGTTCGGGTACGAGAAGGGCGCGTTCACCGGGGCGACGGCCCGCAAGGCGGGGAAGTTCGAGGTGGCGCACCGCGGCACCCTGTTCCTCGACGAGATTGGCGACCTGCCGCTCTCGGTGCAGGCCAAGATCCTGCGGGCCATCGAGCATCGCCGGTTCGAACGGGTGGGCGGCAACGTCGCGCTCCAGGTGGACGTACGGCTGGTGGCCGCCACCAACCGCAACCTGCGGGCCGCGGTGGCGGCCAGGGCCTTCCGCGAGGATCTCTACTTCCGCCTCTCCGTGCTTCCCGTGCAGATGCCCAGCCTCAGGGAGCGGTCCACCGACATCCCGCTGCTGGCCCAGCACTTCGTCGAGCGGTTCTCGCGCGAGCTGAACAAGCGCGTGAGCCTGTCGCCAGCCTCGCTCGAGGCCCTGCTCGCCTACGCCTGGCCGGGCAACGTTCGCGAGTTGCAGAATGCCCTCGAGCGGGCGGTGATCCTCGCCGACGGGGACACCATCCAGCCCGCGCACCTCCAGATCGGCGCCCTGCCGCTGCCGCCCGCCGCGTCGCCGCCAGCCGACCCGTGGGACACGGTCGACTGGAGCGGTTCGCTGGCCGATGTCACGCGCCGTGTCGTTGTGGAGGCCGAGCGCCGGAAGCTGTCGCGCGCCCTCGCCGAGGCCGGCGGCGATCGCGTGAGGGCCGCCGAGGCCCTGCAGGTGCCCGTTCGCTTCCTCATGTCGAAGATTCGCGAATACCGGATCGACTGACGCGCCCCTGCGGCCGCCGGTCCACGCGCCTGCCGTGCCGCGGCCGCCGGCTACTTCAGTCCGATGCGGCGGAGCGCCCGGGTCAGCTCGCCCTCGGTCACGTCATCGACCACTTCGGTACGGCCGATGGCCACCGGCAGCACGAAGTGCAGGCGTCCCCCGAGGACCTTCTTGTCACGTCGCATCATCGCGACGGCTTCATCGGCCGCGAGGTCGGCCACCGGCGGGAGCGGGCCCAGTTGGGTGATCAGGTGCACGAGCGCCTCGTGGGCGTCTCGTGGCAGGGCGCCGCGCGCCGTCGCCAGGGCGGTGGCGGCCATCATGCCCAGGCCCACCGCCTCGCCGTGCAGGAACCGCTGGTAGCGCGTCATCGCCTCCAGCGCGTGTCCCGCGGTATGGCCGAAGTTCAGCGTCCGCCGTTCGCCCTGCTCCCGCTCATCGCGCTGCACCACGCCGGCCTTGATCGCGCAGCACTCGGCCAGGATGGGCTCCAGAACAGAGGGATTGCGATCGAAGATGGCTTCCAGCTGGGCGCCGACGCGCTCGAACAGCGCGGGGCTGGCGATGACGCCGTACTTGATCACCTCGTAGAGCCCGGCGCGGAACTCGCGCCGCGCCAGCGTGCCCAGCAGCAGCGGATCGACGACGACCGCCCGCGGCTGGTGGAAGGCGCCGATGAGGTTCTTGCCCTTCGCATGGTTGACGCCCACCTTGCCGCCGATGGCGCTGTCCACCTGGGCGAGCAGCGTCGTCGGCACGTGCACCAGCGCCAGGCCGCGCAGGAAGGTCGCCGCGGCGAAGCCGGCCGTGTCCCCCACCACGCCGCCGCCAACCGCCACGACCGTCGTCGCACGATCCACGCGTGCCTGCAGGAGCCCGTCGTAGATGCGTGAGACGGCCGTCAGGTGCTTGTGTCGCTCGCCATCGGGCATGAGGATGGGTTCGCCCGAGGTGAGCGTGCCGGACAGCCGCTCACGTACGGCCTGCCAGACGCGCGGCGACGACACGATGGCCAGGTGCCGGCCGGTTCCGGCCTCGGCCAGCGGCGCCTCGATGCGCGCGGCGAGGCCGGCGCCGATGGTGATTCGGTAGGGAAGAGACCCCGGTGGGGCGACCTCGACGTGCGCGGGCGGTGTCACGAGGGTGCTAGGATAGCAGTTTCGCTGCGGCGTTCCGCCCGGGACAGGGCACGTCGCGACACGGATGCCCCGCATGGCCGACAACAAGACCGCGCTCGTGAAGGAGATCACCCCCCAGTCCGAGGACTTCTCGGCCTGGTACATCGACGTCGTCCGGCGTGCCGAGCTGGCCGACTACTCCCCGGTGAAGGGGTGCATGGTCATCCGGCCGTACGGGTATGCGATCTGGGAACTGATCCAGCAGGAACTCGATCGCCGGTTCAAGGCCACCGGCCACGTCAACGCGTACTTCCCGCTGTTCATCCCCGAGAGCCTGCTCATGCGCGAGGCCGACCACGTGGAAGGCTTCGCCCCGCAGGTGGCGTGGGTCACGCGCGGCGGCACCGAGGAACTCGAGGAGCGGCTCATCGTCCGGCCGACGTCGGAGACCGTCATCGGGACGATGTATGCCAGGTGGCTGCAGTCGTGGCGCGACCTGCCGATCCTCATCAACCAGTGGGCCAATGTCGTTCGCTGGGAGAAGGTGACGCGCCCCTTCCTGCGCACGACCGAGTTCCTCTGGCAGGAGGGGCACACGGCGCACGAAACGGAGGAAGAGGCCCAGGAGGAGACACTTCGGATCCTGGCCCTGTACAAGGAGTTCTCGGAGACCGTCCTCGCCATGCCGGTGCACGACGGCCCCAAGAGCGACAGCGAGAAGTTCGCCGGGGCGTCGAAGACCTATTCGATCGAGGCGCTGATGGGCGATGGCCGGGCGCTGCAGGCGGGCACTTCGCACAATCTGGGCCAGAACTTCGCCAGGGCGTTCGAGATTCAGTTCCAGGGCCGTGACAAGACGCTCCAGTACGCATGGACCACGTCATGGGGCGTCTCCACGCGGCTCATCGGTGGCGTGATCATGACCCACGGCGACGACAGCGGGCTGATCCTGCCGCCGAAGGTGGCGCCCTACCAGGTGGTGATGGTGCCCATCCCGCGCGGGAACTGGCAGGAAACGGTGCTGCCGAAGGCACGCGAGATCCGCGATCAGCTCGTGGCCGCCGGCATTCGAGTGATGCTCGACGACCGTGACGCCTACACGCCCGGCTGGAAGTTCGCCGAGTGGGAGATGCGCGGTGTGCCGCTGCGGCTCGAAATCGGCCCGAAGGATCTCGAGAAGCAGTCGGTGCTGCTCGTGCGCCGAGACACGCGCGAGAAGGCGCCGGCGCCGATGGAAGGTCTCGCCGGCACGGTGCAGGACCGGCTCGAGACCATCCAGCGCGCGCTCTTCGAGCGTGCCCTTGCGTTCCGCGCGGAGCGGACGACGAGCGCCGGCACGTGGAGCGAGTTCGTCGCGCTGATGGAAGGGCGGCCGGGCTTCGTGATCTCACCCTGGTGCGGATCGGCCGAGTGCGAGGCGCTGATCAAGGCCGAGACGCAGGCGACGATTCGCAACATCCCGTTCATCGCGCCGTCGCCCGAGCGGCGGGCGTGCGTGAAGTGCGGCCAGCCGGCCGTCGCGATGCCCTACTTCGCCAAAGCCTATTGAATAGCCCGGCGGGACAGGGGTTGGATGCGTTGCGCCGCGATCACGTCGCCGTCCGTGTCCGCCGCGTGGTAATCGCCTCTGCCAGCGAGGGCGCCCTGGCCGCAAGTCGCCTGACGACGGCGTGGCGGCCCGTGAGCCGATGCCGCTCGCAGATCTCGACCGTGATCTCGCGCAGGCGATCGCGCGTCCACTGGTCGGTCACCCGTGTCCAGGCCGCGGCGATGGCATCCAGGCAACCGGCGTCGCCGATCTGGCGCATGGCGACGACCGCGCCGATCGGGGGGGGATCCTCGGCCCGTTCGAACAACTCCCGCAGGTCGTAGAGCGCGACGGTGCTGCCCCGGCCCGCCAGGGCCTGGTGCAGGGCCCCGCGCACGGCCAGCCACTCGGCAGCCTGGGACGGATTGCTGGCGTCGCGCTGGCGTGTCCTGACGTGGTCGAGCATCCGGTGCAGGTCGGGCAGTGGCGCGGTCGGGCCGTGCGCTGTCACGTAGTCGCGCACTCCTGCCGCCGAGTTCACAACGTCGGGCGTCGAGGCATCGGCGCCGTGTCCCTGCGGTGACCGAACCTCATCGGGAAGGCGAGCGAGCAGCGCCGCCGCCGCGGCGCCTCCGAGTTCGCCGACGGCATCGGCCGCCAGCCGGCGGGCGTCGCGTGGCGCCGCCTCGTCGAGGGCGATCGCGGCCAGGCGATCGAAGGCGAGCGTCGAGATCTCGCGGTCGGCGGCCCTCAGCCAGCACCTCCACACCTGCGCGCCGATTCCGGCGGCCTCCTCCGCGCGGGCGGCGGCGTCGTCGACGGCCTGCGCCGCCTCGCGCGTGGGCGGGAGCAGGGCGAGCACGCCGAGCAGGGTTTCCACGCCGCCCCCCGTGGCCTCGGCCAGTGCGTCGAGGACGTGCGGCACGGCGCGGGCGCCGAGCACGAGCAGACGTGCGCGGGCAGCTTCGGCCCGCACCGGATCGCCGGTCAGGAGGTCGGCCACCAGCCGTGCCGCCTCGCCTGCCACGGATCGCCTCATCACCACCCGCGTATCATAGTAGGCTTGCGCGCCCACGCTGTCACCGGGGCCGGACCCATCCACCCGGGTGGCGGAGCCGGGCGTCGCCGACGTCGAGGTTGACGATGACTCGTCTGATGATTGCGTTGCTGCTGACCGTCGTGATGGGGGGCGCGGCCCTCGCGCAGTTCGCCAAGGCCCGCGGGGAGGTGGTGTTTCCCGACAAGACGCGAGTGAGCGTCGAGATCGCGGCCAGCGACACCGACCGCCAGCGCGGGCTGATGTTCCGCGAGCGGCTGGCGCCCAACGAGGGTATGGTGTTCATCTTCGAGGAGAGCGGCACCTATCCGTTCTGGATGAAGAACACCCTCATTCCGCTCGACATGATCTGGGTGGACTCCCACTACCGCATCGTGGACATCGCCCACTCGGTGCCGCCCTGCAAGGCCGATCCGTGTCCATCCTACGGGCACAACGGGTCGGCGCTCTACGTGGTGGAGGTGGTCTCGGGCTTCGCGAAGCAGCACGCCGCGAAGCCGGGAGATACCCTTGTCTTCACCAACGTGCCGGCGCGCGTCGCGCGGTGAGCCGAACCGGCCCGCCCCGGCGCGTCGCGCCGGGGCGGTGCCCCGTCTGCGGGCCGCCAGGCCTCACGCGTCCTTCGGCTTGCGCTTCTGGAACAGCCAGGCGATGGCGATGCTGATCAGGTAGAGGCCGATCATCGGGCCCGCCACGAGCGACTGCGTCACCGGATCGGCCGTCGGGGTGATCACCGCCGCGATGATGAAGATGATCAGGATCGCGTACTTGATGTTCTTCGCGAGGAACTTCGGCGTCACGACGCCGACACGGGCCAGGAAGAAGACCACGGTCGGCAACTGGAACACCAGCCCCATGGCCAGCATGAGCTTCACGTAGAGCGAGAAGACCGGCTGGATGCGGGGCAGGAACTGCATGTAGTCGGTGGTGAACCCGGCGAAGAACTGCCACGCCCAGGGAAACACCAGGTAGTGCGAGAAGGCGGCCCCCGACACGAAGAACACCGTGGCGAAGAGCACGAACGGCACGGCGAACCTCTTCTCGTTCGCGTAGAGGCCCGGCGCGACGAACAGCCACACCTGGTAGAGCACCACCGGCGTCGCCAGCAGCAGGCCCACCAGCGCGGCCACCTTCATGTAGAGCAGGAAGGCCTCGGCCGGTTCGGTGTAGATCAGCCGGCCGCCGTCGGGCAACACCTCCTGCAGCGGCCGCATGATGAAGGCGAAGATGCGCTCGATGAACGCGAAGGCGACGAGGAACCCGACGACCACCGCGAGCAGGGACCGGATCAGGCGGGTCCGCAGTTCGTCGAGATGGTCGAGGAACGACATGCGCCCATCGTCGGACGCGTCGTCTTCCTCGGGAGCACGGGGCGGCCGCAGCGGGCCGGTCAGCGACACGGGGGAACGGGCGAGGGGACGCTAGGCGCCGGCGCCCGGGGTCCTGGGCTGCGTGCCTTCGGTGGCGGTGGTCGCGGCGGGCGTCTCGGGGGTGACCGCGACGGCGGCGGGCTTGCGTGCGGCGTCGCGCTGCTCCTCGACGCGAATCTCGTCCTCCAGGCTGTTGCGCAGTTCGTTGGAAGCCCGCTTGAACTCGTTGATGCTCTTGCCGAGGGACTTGCCCAGTTCCGGCAACTTCCGTGGGCCGAAGATGATGAGCGCGATCACGAAGATGATGATCAGCTCAGGCATCCCGATGGGACCAAACATGGACTCGCTCCTCGTCCGGCCGGGGCCGGGACGCTTGCGGCGTGGCGCCGCCGGAAGAGACCATCCGGGCACGCCGGCGCCTGTGGGGCGCCACCCGCCAGAGTTACCGCCTGCCGTGTAACTCGTTCAGGCGATTATAGAAACCCGGTTCCGGCGCGGTCAAGGAACGCGGTGGGGCCCGGCGGCGCGCCGGGGCCTGCGTCGTTGCGGGGGACGTCGGTCTCTGGTACGATTTCCCGCATATGTTCAAGCATCGCACGCTCTCCGCGGCGGTGTTCGCCGTGCTCGTGGGCGCGCTGGTCGGCGGGGTGTTCGGCCGCAGCGCGCTGGCCACGCAGGACCGCGTCGCGGAGCGATATCGCGTGTTCACGGCGGCGCTGGCCGCCGTCGAGTCCCAGTACGTCGAGCCGGTGGAGTCCGATCGCGTCGTCTATGCCGCCATCCAGGGCATGGTGCAGACGCTCGACCCGCACTCGAACTTCCTCGATCCGCGCACGTACGCGCAGTTGCGCGAGCGGCAGGAGGGGCGCTACTACGGCCTGGGCATCACCATCCAGGTCGTGGATGGCGACATCACCGTGGTGTCGCTCTTCGAGGGATCGCCGGCCTACAAGCGCGGTATCCGGCGCGGCGACGTCATCGCGCGCATCAAGGGCGAGGACACCAAGGGCTGGACCAGCGATCGCGCGGTCTCGTACCTGCGCGGGCCCAAGGGCTCGACGGTCGACATCGGCCTGCGCCGCAAGGGGTTCGATCAGTTGATCACGCTGTCGGTGGAGCGCGACGAGGTCAGCATTCCCACCATCCAGGGCGTGTTCATGGTGGACTCCACCACCGGCTACGTCCGGCTGCGCGACTTCTCGGAGACCACCGACCGCGATCTGGGACGCGCCATCGAGACGCTCAAGGCCAAGGGCATGGCGCAGTTGCTGCTCGACCTGCGCGACAACCCCGGCGGCCCGCTCGACCAGGCGATCCGCGTGGCGAACCGCTTCCTGCCGCGCGGCGACATGATCGTCTATACCCGCGGCCGCATCGCCAACTCCGATCACGATTACCGCGCCACCGAGGATCCCACCGTCGGCGAGGTCCCCATCGTCGTGCTCGTGAACCGCAACAGCGCGAGCGCCGCCGAGATCGTGGCGGGCGCGCTGCAGGATCACGATCGCGGCCTGGTGGTGGGCGAGAACACGTTCGGCAAGGGGCTCGTGCAGTCGATCTACCGCATCAGCCAGGGCGCCGGGCTCGCGCTGACGACGGCCCGCTACTACACGCCGAGCGGACGGCTGATTCAGCGGCCGTGGGACGGGACCTTCGACGAATACCTCACCTACACGTTGCGCGATCAGGACGGCCCCCGGCAGCACGATCAGAGCACGATGAAGCACACCGACAGCGGCCGGAAGGTGTACGGCGGCGTGGGCATCGAGCCCGACACCTTCAAGGCCGGCCCGGTCGAGGGGTTCAACCCCACGCGATTCGGGCGCTCGCTCTACGCGCGGCAGGCGTTCGCGTCCTTCGCGCAGCGGTTCGTCGCCGTGGGCGACACGCGCATCCAGGCGACGGGCAAGGGACAGCGCGTGGTGGAGCGGGGCTTCGAGGTCACCGACGAGATGGTCGCCGACTTCCAGGCGTTCCTTGCGAGCGAGCACGTCAGGGTGGACGAGCAGGCCTTTGCCGCCGACCGCGAGTTCATCCGGGCGATGATCCGCTACGACGTCGATCTGGCCCTGTTCGGCGTGGAAGAGGCCCGCCGTCACCTGATCCCCAAGGATCCCCAGGCCCAGTTGGCGCTGTCGCTGTTCCCTGAAGCCGTACGGCTGTCGGAGAATGCCCGGCGATCCCGCCAGGTCGCAAGCCGTCAGGAGCACTGAGGCGCACGGCCGCCGGCGGCTCCCGTCCACACCGATGTTCCGGCGCCGTCCAGCGCGGCGCCGCGTGTCCCGCTGCTAGACCCGATGCGTCTGAATCGTCTCGAAATCTCCGGCTTCAAGAGCTTTCCCGACCGCGCCGATCTCGCCTTCGATCGGGGCGTCACCGCCATCGTCGGTCCCAACGGGTGCGGCAAGTCGAACGTCGTGGACGCCATCACGTGGGTGCTGGGCGAGCAGAGCGCCAAGAGCCTCCGTGGCGAGCGGATGGAGGACGTGATCTTCGGTGGCAGCGACGCGCGCAAGCCGACGGCCGCCGCCGAGGTTCGGCTGAAGCTGGCCGACGTCCCGTCACAGGCCGCCCGCGCGGCCGCGGCGCGGCTCGACCCCGCGCTCGGCAGCGCGACCGGCGACGGCGACGGCGACGGCGTGCAGATGACGCTGCCCGCCACCGACGCGCGCGACGTCGAGATCGCGCGGCGCCTCTACCGGTCGGGTGAGAGCGAGTACCTGATCGACGGCGACGTGGTCCGGCTGCGCGACGTGCAGGATCTGCTGATGGACGGCGGACTCGGCGTCCGCGCCTACGCCGTGATCGAACAGGGCAAGATCGGCCAGATCCTCAGCGCCAAGCCGACCGAGCGGCGCCTGCTGATCGAGGAAGCCGCCGGCGTCACGAAGTACAAGTCGCGCCGCCGCTCCGCCGAACTGAAGCTCGAGGCCGCGCAGCAGAACCTCGCGCGCGTCGACGACGTGATCTTCGAGATCGAGAAGCAGCGCGCGTCGCTCAAGCGGCAGGCGGCCAAGGCCCGGCGATACCGCGCGCTGCGAGAGGAACTGCGGCGGTGGGAGAAGGTGCTCTTCGCGCGCCGCTATCGCGCGCTCGCGCAGGCCATCGAGGCGGCTCGCGCCCGGCTGGCCGAGGCCCGCGAGCGTGAGGCGCAGCTCGTGTCGGAGTTCGCGGCGTGCGAGCGCCGGCTCGACGCCACGCGCGCCGACCTCGCCGCGCTCGAGGCGCGGGCGACCGCCGCGCGCGACACCGCACATGCCTGCGAACTCGACACCGAGCGTCGCCAGCAGCAACTCGCGTTCGATCGCCAGCAGGTCGATGGCCTGGCGGACGCCGTCGGGATCCTCGCCGCCGAACTGACTGACATCGAGACCCGCCGTGCGCCCGCGCAGGCCGAACTCGAGCAGCGGCGTGCCGCCTCGGCCGAGGCCGAGACGTCATGCCAGGAGGCTGCCGGACACCTCGCGGGGCGGCAGGACGAGGTGCTCGACGCCCAGCGCCGCGTCCAGTCGGCGGAGGCGGCGGTCGAGGATGCCCGGCGCCAGGCGTCGGCCAACGCCGCCGCGGTCGCTACGCTGCGCAACGTCATCGAGCGCGCGCGCGAGGCCGCTGAACGCCTCGCCGGCGAGATGACGCGGCTCGACGGCGAAGCCGGCGATCTGCGCATCGAGGTGGGGCGCGTCACGGCCGAACGGGAACAGTTCGCCGAGGCCCTCCGCGGGGTGCAGTCGGCCGTCGAGCAGTCGCGCCAGGCCATGGCGCTGCGGGGGGTCGCGCTGGCCGCCGAGCGCGCCGGGCGTGAGCGGCAGCGTGCCGACCTGCGCGCCAGCGAGCGCGAGGCCGCGAGCCTCGATGCCCGGCTCCGATCGCTGGAGGAACTCGAGGCCGCGCGCGAGGGTTATGGAGACGCCGCACGCGCCATCCTCGCCGACCCCCGCCTGGGGCTGACCCACGCCGGGGCCGTGGCCGACGTGGTGGAGGCCGAACCCGCCTACGAGCGCGCCGTCGAGGCGTGCCTCGGCGACCTGCTCCAGTTCGTGCTGGTCGCCTCGCACGACGTCGCCAGGCGAGGGCTGGAACTGGTCCGGGCTCGCAACCTCGGGCGTTGCGGATTCCTCGTCACCGGCGCGGATGGTCAGTCGCCGGCGGCTGCCGTGCCGCCGGCGGCCGGGCTCGTGGCGCTGGCCTCCGTGCTGCGCGTGAGCGGCCCGCACGCCGCCGCCATCACGTCCGCGGTCGGCGAGGCCTGGGTGGCCGACTCGTTCGAGGCAGCCGCTGAGGCATCGCGGACGACGCTCGCGCCGGTGGTCTCGCTTGCCGGCGACGTGTTCCGCGCGGGCCGCCTCGTGTCGGGCGGCAGTCGCGCCGAGGGGCGGGGGCTGCTCACGACCAAGCGTGAACTCCGGGAACTGCGGGAACGCACGGCCGCGGCCCACGAGCAGGCCGCGCGTCTGGCGAGCGGCCTGATCGCCGTCGACGCCGCCGTCGGCGAGCACGAGCAGGTCATCGCGGATCTGGCGGCCGCGCTGCACGCACACGAGAAGGCCGGCGTCGGCGCCGAGGTGCAGGTGTCGCGTGCCGCCGGCGACCTCGATCGCCTGGCGCGCCGCCTCGACCTCGTGGCCAGCGAGCGGCGGCGAATCGTCGAGGAGCGCGAGGCGCAGCTCACGCGGCAGGAAGAGGCCCAGCAGTCGGTGGGCGAGCACGAGCAGCGGCAGCGCGATCTGGACACGGCCCTCGAGGAGGCGGCCCGGCGGCTCGCGGGCGCCCGTGAGTCGTTCGCCGAGGTGTCGGATCGGCTGGCCGAGGCGCGCGCGCGGCACGCCGCGCTGGTGGAGCGCGCCGCGGGCGTCGCCAACGACGTGCGGCGCCTCGAGGAGAGCTGCCGCGAACTCGAGCAGCGGTTCGCCTCGCGGTCGGCCGAGCGCGAGCGCAGTCTCGCGCGCCGCCTCGACCTCGAGGCGGCAATCGACGCCGGTGCCGCGCGGCTGGCCGACGAACAGCAGGCCCTCGGCGCGGCGCGCGAGGAAGTGCGGCGGGCCGAGGCGGCCGCCGGTGAACGCTCCGAGGAGTTCGGGCGCGTCGACGCCGAAGCCCGAAGCGCACGGGTGCTCGTCGAGGAGGCCCGCGCGGCGCTCGCGCACCTCGACGTGGCGCGCGCCACGGCGGAGTCCGATCTCGTGCACCTGGCGGCCTCCTGCCAGGAAGCGCTGCAGGCGCCGCTCGACGAGGTGGCCGCCGAAGTCGAGGCGCTGGAGGCGCAGGGCGCCGCCGAACCACAGGTGTCTGCCCTCGATACCGCCGACGACGCCGACCTCGACGCCGATCCCGAGGCGGCCGGCACCGGGCCGGCCTCGCTCGCCGATGGCGATGCGGCGGCCGATCGCGATGCCACGGCCGTGGCTGAGGCGGAGGATGCGAAGGCCGAGGGCCTGCACGCCCGCGCGCTCACCGCCGAGGAAGCGATCGCCACGCTGCGGGCCAGGATCGATCGCCTCGGCGCCGTCAACATGATGGCCATCGAGCAGTTCGAGGAACTCGAGCAGCGCCACCAGTTCCTGACCGGCCAGCACGCAGACCTCGTGGAGTCGATCGCCCAGACCAGCGAGGCCATCCGCCGGATCGATCGCACGACCCGCGAGCGCTTCCAGGAGGCGTTTGCGGCCATCACCCGCTACTTCGAGGAGACCTTCCAGACGCTGTTCGGCGGCGGCCGCGCGGGACTCGTGCTGATCGACGAGTCGGATCAGCTGGAGAGCGGCATCGACATCGTGGCGCAGCCTCCAGGCAAGCGGCTGCAGAACGTGCAGCTGCTCTCTGGCGGCGAGAAGGCGCTCACGGCGATGGCGCTCATGTTCTCGATCTTCAGGTACCGACCGAGCCCCTTCTGCCTGCTCGACGAAATCGACGCGCCGCTGGACGACGCCAACATCGGACGCTTCATCGAGATGCTGCGCGGCATGCAGGACCGCACGCAGTTCATTCTCGTCACACACCATCGCAAGACGATGGAGATCGCCGATCGGCTCTACGGCGTGACGATGGAGGAGCCGGGCGTGTCGAAGCTGATTTCGCTGAAGCTGAATTGATCGGGCTGCCGGCGGCGCACCGCCCGTGACGGACCCCGTGACCTGGGGCCTCGCGATGAACGAAGACAGGGCCACGCGGTATCACCGGCAGAAGCGGCGCTCGCGGGTTGCCGGCGTCGTCGGCGGTGGCGTGTTGCTCGCGGCCTTCTGGTTCAGCGGCGCCTCCGTCGCGCTGCGAGACCTGGCCGTGCGCACGGCGTTCGCCCTCCCGGTGCCGGCCTCATGGCATCACGCGCTGGTCGTGGCCTTCTATGTGGCGGGGCTCTGCACGGCCGCCGAGCTCCTCGCCTGTCCGCTCGCCGTGCACCGCGGCTACCTGCTCGATCGGCGTTACGGGCTCAGTGCCCAGCCGTTCCCGCGCTGGATGGCGGACTACGTCAAGGGCGCCGGCCTGGCGCTGGGGCTCGCGCTGGCCGCCGCCAGCCTGGCCTATGCGTGGCTGCGCTGGTGGCCGTCGTGGTGGTGGGTGCCCACCGGGGCGCTGCTCGTCGCCGGTACCGTGGGACTGGCCTTTCTCGCGCCGATCCTTCTGTTCCCCCTCTTCTTCAAGCTGCGGCCGCTGGGCCGTGACGCGCTGCTGCACCGGCTCGAGGCGCTCGTCGAGCGCGCGGGTGTGCCGGTCATCGGCATCTACGAGTGGCGCCTCGGCGACCGCACGCGGGCGGCCAACGCGGCGCTCGTGGGCCTGGGCCGCACCCGGCGCATCCTCGTGTCGGACACGCTGCTGGCCGCCTACTCCGAGGACGAGATCGAGGTGGTCCTCGCGCACGAGCTGGCCCATCACGTCCACGGCGATCTCTGGAAGGCGCTCGCCGTCGACGCGGTGCTGACCACGGGGGCGCTCGGCGCCGGCCACCTGGCCCTGGGCCTGGCCGCCGGAGTCGGCGGCCTGGCCTCGACGGCCGACGTGGCGGGTCTGCCAATCCTGCTGCTGGGCGCCGCGGCCTGGTCGGCAGCCACGCTGCCGCTGGTCAACGGCCTGTCGCGCGCGCACGAACGCCGCGCCGATCGCTTCGCGCTCGAGCTCACCGGCAATCCCGAGGCGTTCATCGCGGCCATGCGTCGTCTCGGCGCGCAGAACCTCGCGGAGGAGGCCCCGTCGCGGGTGACGCGCTGGATCTTCCACAGTCATCCGCCGCTGCCCGAGCGCGTGCTCGCGGCCCGTGACTGGATGCGGCAGCGGGCCGGCGCCTGACGCGCCGCGCGCGCCGCCGCGTCGAGATCGCCGCCAATTGGCCCTCCGAACCACGAACTCCTCCGAGGATCACGCCGTTTTCAACGGTTTCTCACGCGCGGCCCTCTAGTTTCGCCGCGATTGGCCGAATTCATGCCTGTGGTCCTGTGGGGGGGAAGGTCGCCCGCCCGAGGTCGGGACACGGAAGGCGAGCGATTGCGTGGCGGTCATTCCTGCTGCCGGCGGAATCCCGGGCGGCCCTGCGAGGCGGCCTCCTCAGGCCATCGTCGTGGCCAGCCATTGGCTCGAGCACGTCGGAGCGGAGGTCATCACACACCTCAGCGACCGCTGGGTGGTGCGCCACGTGGCGGCCGGTTCAACGATCCTGCGGCCTGGCGCAGCCGCACTGGGCGTCTGCTTCGTGTTGAGCGGCACCTTGCGGGTGCAGGTGGCGACCGGCACACCCACGCCTGTCACGCTCGCCCTCGTCGGCCCCGGCGAGATCGTCGGAGAGCTGGCGCTGTTCGACGGCGAGGCCTTCGCGGCCGAGGTGTCGGCCGTCGAGTTCAGCCAGGTGGCGTGGATCGACCGCGAGACGTTCGTCGCGGCGATGCAGCGCTGGCCGGCGTTGACCTCTGGCGTGGCGACGCTGCTCTCGCGGCGCCTGCGCGTCACCGACCGGACGGTGCAGGCGCTGGTGACGATGGAAGTGGACCAGCGGGTGGCGCAGCGCCTGCTGGATTTCGGCGGTACCTACGGCGAGCCACTCGATGACGGCGGCATCCGTCTGCCGATGCGGATCACCCAACAGGATCTTGCGGCCCTGGTGGGCGCCTCGCGCGAGCGCACCAACCGTGCGCTGGTGGCCTTCAAACGGCGGGGCTGGGTTGCCGTGGACGCGCAGAACCGCATGACGCTGCTGCGGCCCGACCTGCTCGCGCGGCGCGTGCAGGGGCCCGGCCCGCGCGATCCGCTCGACGCCTGACCGGCCGTCAGCGCGAGGCGACGGTGAGCGTTCCGCGCATGTCGCGGCAGCGCTCGTCGGACTTCAGGTTGCAGTAGTAGACGAAGCGCCCGGCCTGATCGGCGCGGAACTCGAAGCTGACCGGCGTGCCGGGGCTCGCCCGCTTCGCGATGCGGTACTCGTCGATCGTGAAGCTGTACGGCGCGTCTTCGGCGGTGAAGACGATGCGCACGAGCTGATCCTGCCGCACCTCGATGGCGGCGGGCTGGAACGCGTAGCCCCTGCCACTGACCGCGATTGTCCGCACCTGCTCCTGGGCCGAAGCGGCGCGCCACGGGCCGGCGTCCCGCAGCACGAACGCGCCCACGGCAACCGTCAGTGCGGCCGCGGCCAGTCCGGGGACGACCCACCGCCGCGGCGATCGTGTCGCCTGATCGCCAGTCCTGGTCACACCGTCCTCCCGTTGCTCTCTGAAGTGGGCCCCGGCGCTGCCAGGGACGTGGGCCGGGGGGCACGCCGCGGGAACGCGAAGGGGGTGGGCCCGCGTGGCGGACCCACCCCCTCATCATAGACCGGTCACCCCTGGTTCGCGCACGCGCCGCCGCGGCCTGCGTGAGGCGGCGTGCCGCGCGGGCGCGGCGACCGTCAGCGGTCGCGCCGCCGTGGGCCGCGTGGCCCGCGATCCCCGCGATCCCCGCGATCCCCCCCGGCGTCGTTCGGTACGTAGGTCCCGCCCTGTTCCTCGATGAGGATCGCCTTGCGGCTCAGGCGCACCTTGCCGGAGGCCGGGTCGACGTTGATGACCTTCACGAGCAACTGGTCGCCCTCTTTCAACTCGTCGCGCACGTCCTTCACGCGGTGCATCGCGATCTCCGAGACGTGGAGCAGTCCGTCGACGCCCGGCATGATCTCGACGAACGCGCCGAAGTCGGTGATGCGCTCGACGCGGCCGAGGTAGGTCTTGTTGAGTTCGGGCGTCGCCGTGAGTTCCTCGATGATCGCAATCGCGCGCCGGGCCGACGACTCGTCGGCCGACGCGACGTTGACGCGGCCGTCGTCCTCGACGTCGATCTTCACCCCGGTCTTCTCGATGATGCCGCGGATGGTCTTGCCGCCGGGGCCGATCACGTCGCGGATCTTGTCGACGGGAATCCGCAGCGAGATGATGCGCGGCGCGTAGGCCGAGACGCTGGGGCGCGGCGCGGCCAGCGCCTCGCGCATCTTCGCGAGGATGTGCAGCCGGCCCTCGCGCGCCTGCGCGAGCGCACGACGCATGACCTCGGCGGTGATGCCCGCCACCTTGATGTCCATCTGCAGCGCGGTGATGCCGGCCTCGGTGCCGGCCACCTTGAAGTCCATGTCGCCGTAGTGATCCTCGGCGCCGGCGATGTCGCTCAGCACCGCGTACTTGCCGGTGTCCTCGTCCATCACCAGGCCCATGGCCATGCCAGCCACCGCGGCGGCCAGCGGGGCGCCGGCGTCCATCATCGACAGCGATCCGCCGCAGACGGTTGCCATCGACGAGGAGCCGTTGCTCTCGAGGATGTCCGACACCACGCGGATCGTGTAGGGGAAGGCCTCCTCGCCCGGCACGACCGGCAGCAGCGCGCGTTCGGCGAGGGCGCCGTGGCCCACCTCGCGGCGTCCCGGGCCGCGCAGGAACGCCACCTCGCCCACCGAGAACGGCGGGAAGTTGTAGTGCAGCATGAAGCGCTTCCACTGCTCGCCTTCGACGTGCTCGATCTTCTGCTGGTCGTCGGCGGTGCCGAGCGTGCAGGTGACGAGCGCCTGCGTCTCGCCGCGCGTGAACACGGCCGATCCGTGCGCGCGGGGCAGCACGCCCGTCTCGATCCAGATGGGGCGGATCTCGTCGAACTTCCGGCCATCGAGCCGCTGGCCGCGCTGCAGGATCTCGTCGCGCAGCACCTTCTCCTTCAGCTCCTTGAAGATGGACTTGGCTTCGAGCCGGCGTTCCACCGCCCCCTCGGGCAGCGACGCGATCAGATCCTCGAGCAGCTGATCGACGCGGTCGTAGTTCTCCAGCTTGCCGCGGATGCGCATGGCCTCCGACAGCGGCAGGTAGATCTTCTCCTCCACCTCGCGATAGAACGCGGCGCTGTAGGCCTTGGCAGCCACCTCGAGCTTGGGCTTGCCGGCCGCCGCCTTCAGGTCGTCGATCGCCTTCACGATCTCGCGGATGGCGGCATGGCCGGCCTCGAGCGCGCCGACCATCTCCTCCTCGCTGACCTGCCTGGCGCCGGCCTCCACCATCACGATGGCGTCGGCGCTGCCGGCCACGATGAGATCGAGACGGCTCGCCTTGCGCTGCTCGAACGTGGGATTGACGACGTAGGTGCCGTCGACCAGGCCCACGCGCACGCAGCCCAGCGTCTTCGCAAAGGGGATCTCGGAGAGGGCGAGCGCGGCCGATGCGCCGGTGACCGCCAGCACGTCGGTGTCGTTGTCGCTGTCGGCCGAGAGCACCAGCGCGATGATCTGCGTCTCGTAGCGCCAGCCGCTCGGGAACAGCGGCCGGCACGGCCGGTCGATCAGGCGGCTGGTGAGCACTTCCTTCTCGGCAGGCTTGCCCTCGCGCTTGAAGAAGCCGCCCGGAATGCGTCCCGACGCATAGGTGTACTCGCGGTAGTCGACCGTGAGCGGCAGGAAGTCGATGCCTTCCCGCGGGTGGTTGGCGTGGCAGGCGGTGACGAGCACCATCGAGTCGCCGTAGCGGACGACCACGGCGCCATCGGCCTGCTTGGCCAGCTTGCCCGTCTCGATCGACAGGGTTCGCTGACCCAGGGAGAGTTCGCGTCTGTGCATAAAGGAGCCTCTACGGGTGTGCCGGTGCGCTGCCGTGCGGGGTGACGCCCGGACGTGCGGCGGGGAGGAGCGGAACGTCACCCCTCCCGCGACGGCCGCAGGTCGTCTGGCGTGCCTACTTGCGGATGCCGAGCCGCTTGATCAGGTCAGCGTAGCGCTCGACGTCCTTCGACTTCAGGTAGTCGAGCAGCCGGCGCCGCTGGCCGACGAGTTTCAGGAGACCGCGCCGTGAATGGTGGTCCTTGGTGTGGATCTTGAAATGTTCCGTGAGGTAGCCGATGCGATCGCTCAGCAGCGCCACCTGCACCTCGGGCGACCCCGTGTCGGTGGGGTGCGTCCGGAACCCGTCGATGACCGTCGTCTTGCGTTCCCTGGTCAGTGCCACTGACTCTCCTCCACGGGCGGCCCAGAAACGGCCCGCCACGGCCTCGCGCCGCCGTGAACCGCACCAGCCCGCCGTATGACGGCCTCGTCGAGGCCGTGTGTAACGTTTTATCCTACGTCAGGACGATCGCCGGATGCAAAGGCCATCCTGACGAGGTGCCGCCTGCGTGCGCCGTGGCGAGGCCCGCAAGCTCGCCGTCGGGTCCGATCAGCCTGACGGTGGACCAGCGGCCGCCAACCCAGCGCGTCCGTTCGTCATCCTCGCACATCGTGTCGTCTATCGCCTGGCCGTGCGCGATGCGTGCCAGCCCGGCCGGCGTCAGCCGCACCGCCGGACAGTCGGCCAGCAGCCGCGACATCGGGATCAGGCGCTGCACGGCCAGCGCGGCATCACGCTCCAGGGTGTCCAGGGGCAGCGCGTCACGCTCGGCGAAGTCGCCCGATGCCGACCGGCGCAGCGAGACCAGGTGCGCCCCGCACCCCAGCCGTTCCCCGACCGCGTGCGCGAGCGCCCGCACATAGAAGCCCGCCGAGACCCGCAGGCGCAGCGTGACCAGGTCGTCGTCGGCTGCCTCCAGAGACAACTCGTGCGTGATGACATCGACGAGGGCTGGCGTCGGGACCGGCGCCCCAGCGTCGTCGTCCTGCCCGCGGGCGGATCCCGCCAGCGCGCGGTGGCGGCGCGCCGTCTCGTAGCTGCGGACGCCCCCGATCTTCTTGGCGGAGAAAGCGGGCGGCGCCTGCCGGTGAGGGCCCCTGAAGGCGGCGAGCGCCGCCTCCACGTCGGCGGGCGAGGGCAGCCGCGCGCCGGTGTCCCGCAGCCGGGCGCCTCCCGACACGACGCCGGTGCTGTCGTGGGTGTCGGTGCTGATGCCGAGCCGCATGACCGCCACGTACGACTTCTCACGGCCCGTCAGGAATCGTGACAGGCGTGTCGCCTTGCCCACGACGAGCGGCAGCACGCCGGTGGCGAACGGATCGAGCGTGCCGGTGTGGCCGACGCGGCGCTCGCGGAGGACGCGGCGCACGCGCGCCACGACGTCGTGGCTGGTGGGCCCCGCGGGCTTGTCGACGACGAGGACGCCGTTCAGCGGCGGCACGGTGCTGGCGAGGTGCGTGTGGCGGGCCGGGAGGCCCGCCGGGAGACTCGACCCATCATGCCGGCGGCACCTCGCGCCCGGCCGCGGCAATGGCGCCGGCAATGGCTGCCGTGACCGCCGCGCGCGCCGCGGCGTCCCCGCCGGCGACGTCGAAGCCCGCCGCGTTCGTGTGGCCGCCGCCGCCGAAGCGCAGGGCCACCGCCCGCACGTCGACCTCACCCTTCGATCGGGCGCTGGCGCGCCACGTGCCATCCTCGGCCTCCTTGAACATCACCACCGCGTCGATGGTGCGCACCTGCAGGGGCAGGTTGACGAGGCCGTCGAGATCGTCGGGCGTGGCGCCGGTGCGGCAGAGCAGCGCGCGATCGAGCGACAGGATCGCCAGACGCCCCCCGCTTTCGAGCGCCATGCCCTCGAGCAGGGCGCCCATCAGCCTGAGGCGACCGATCGAACTGCTGTCGAACACCAGGCGCGCCATCCGCGCCGGGTCGACGCCAGCCTCGGTGACGCGCCGGCACACGTCGAAGGTCCGGGCCGAGACGCCCGCGTGGCGGAACCCGCCCGTGTCGGTGACGATGCCGAGGTAGATCGCGGCGCCGATGTCGGCGTCCAGCGGCACGCCGAGGCCGTCGATCACCTCGGCGACCATCTCGGCGCACGCCGCGTAGGAGGCGTCGAACCAGTTGACGGCCCCGTAGGCCGTGTTGCCGGGATGGTGATCGATGTTGACGATGCGGTAGCGCTCGAGGCCGGCGACGCCGGGCCGGCCGAGGTCGCCGCACTCCATGACGATGAGGGCGTCGTAGTCGCCATCCACCGACGCGGCCACCTCGATGTCGGCGACGCCGGCAAACGCGCGATAGGCCGCCGGCGGCTCGTCGCGGTTCACCATCCGGACGTGCCGGCCCATGCGCCGCAGGGCGAGCGCGAGCGCCACCTGTGACCCGATGGAGTCGCCGTCGGGGCGCGCGTGAGACGTGATCAGGAACCGCTGGCCGTGCCGCAACGCCTCGCAGATCGCCGTCACCTGCGTGTGCGCGTCAGCCTTCATCGTCGCCGTCGTCTCCGGATTGGGCGCCGGGGATCGGGATCTCGCCGGACGCGTCGGTCCCCTCGCCGGCCCCGGACATCGCCTCGTCGTCCACCGGGTGGGGCCCGTCCTTGATTTCCTGCAGCAGCCGCTCGATGCGCTCGCCGCGCTCCACCGACTCGTCGTAGGTGAAGAACAACTCGGGCACCCGCCGCAGCCGGATGCGTGCGCCGATCTGGCGGCGCAGGAACGGCGCGGCGCGCTGCAGCGCCTTTCCGGTCGCGCGGTGCGCCGCCTCGTCGCCGAGTGACGTGTAGTAGACCCTCGCCGACTGCAGGTCGGCCGACACCTTGACGTGGGTGATCGTGACGAAGCCCACGCCGGGATCCTTCACTTCGCGCCTGATGATGTCGCTCAGGTCCTCGCGAATCTGGTCGCCGACGCGTTGGGGACGTTGACCTTGCACAGGCGTTCTCGTGGGAAGCGCGCGGCCGGGCGGGGCCCCGGACCGGCGTCCGGGGCCGCGTTCCGCGACGCGTGCGGCGATCAGGAGACCGCGGCTTCGACCTGCTCGACGACGAAGGCCTCGATGACGTCGCCCGGCTTGAGGTCGTTGTAGCGTTCGAAGGACATGCCGCACTCGAGGCCGGCCTTCACCTCCGAGACGTCGTCCTTGAAGCGCTTGAGCGAGCCCAGCGTGCCCTCGTGGACGACCTTGCCGTCGCGCACGAGCCGCGCCTGCGCGCCGCCCGAGCGCTTGATCAGGCCGTCGGTCACCATGCAGCCGGCCACCGTGCCCACCTTCGGCACCTTGAAGATCTGGCGCACCTCGGCCGCGCCCAGGCGCACCTCCTTGAAGGTGGGCTCGAGCAGGCCGGACATCGCCTTCCTGATCTCGTCGGTGACGTTGTAGATCACCGAGTGCATGCGCACGTCGACGCCCTCGCGCTCGATCAGTTCGGTCGCGTTGCGATCGGGCCGCACGTCGAAGCCGATGATGATCGCGTTGGAGGCCGAGGCCAGCAGCACGTCGGATTCGTTGATGGCGCCGACGCCCGCCCGGATGATGCGGATCTTGACCTGCTCGTCCGACAGCTTCTGCAGCGTGTCGGCCAGCACCTCGGCCGAACCCCCGACGTCGGCCTTGATCACGAGCGGCAGTTCCTTCACGCCGCCCTCGGCCACGGCCTGCTTCAGCGACTCCAGCGTCAGGCGGGGCTGCCGGGTCAGCAGTTTCTCCTTCGCCTGCAACTGCCGGTACATCGCGATCTGGCGCGCCTTGGCCTGGTCGTTGATCACCTGGAAGGTGTCGCCTGGCGCCGGGATGCCCTCGAGGCCGAGCACCTCGACGGGAGTCGAGGGGCCGGCGCTCCTCGTCGTGCGGCCGCGGTCGTCGATCAGCGCCCGCACGCGGCTGACGATCGCGCCGGCGATGAAGGTGTCGCCCACGTGCAGCGTGCCGTCCTGGACGAGCACCGTGGCGACCGATCCGCGCCCGCGATCGAGCTTGGCCTCGAGCACCGTGCCCGAGGCGTCGCGCTTGGGATTGGCCTTGAGTTCCGCGATGTCGGCGACGAGCAGGACCATCTCCAGGAGGCCGTCGATGTTCTGCCGCTTCTTGGCCGACACCTCGACGGTGACCGTCTGGCCGCCCCATTGCTCGGGCATCAGGCCCAGGTCCGAGAGTTCCTTCTTGACGCGTTCGGGGTTGGCCTCGGGCTTGTCCACCTTGTTCACCGCGACGAGGATCGGCACGTTGGCCGCCCGCGCGTGATCGATGGCCTCGCGTGTCTGCGGCATCACGCCGTCGTCGGCGGCGACGACCAGGATGACCACGTCGGTGACACGTGCGCCGCGCGCCCGCATCATCGTGAACGCCTCGTGGCCCGGCGTGTCGAGGAACACGACCTTCCGCTTGTTGACCTCGACGGCATAGGCGCCGATGTGCTGCGTGATCCCGCCGGCCTCGCGCTCGGCCACCCGTGTCTCGCGGATGGCGTCGAGCAGCGTGGTCTTGCCGTGATCGACGTGGCCCATGACGGTGACGACCGGCGCCCGCTCGACCAGGTCGGCCGCGCTGGAGGCCTCCTGCTGCAGTTCGACCAGTTCCTCCTCGAAGGAACGCATCTGCACCTCGGCCCCGAACTCGCGGGCCAGCATCGTGGCCGTTTCGGCGTCCACCGTGCTGTTGATGGTCATCATCAGCCGCTTCTCGAGCAGCTTCTTCAGCACGTCCTTGACCTTCACCTCCAGCTTGTCGGCCAGATCCTTGACCGTCATGCCTTCGGCCAGCGTGATCGACCGCGTGACCGGCGGTGGTCCGGCCGGCGACTGCGAGGAACTCATCGTCTGCAGTTCGCGCCGGATCTCGAAGCCCTTCTGGCGCTGTCCGCCGGGACGCCTGGCCTGTGGCCGTCCCTGCGGTCCCGGGCCGGGCCGATGTGGCGGCGAGCCCGGGGTGCCAGGCCGCGCCGACGGCGCGCCGGGCACCGCCGGGCGTTGTCCCGGCGGCACGTACCCGGTGGGCGCGTAGGAGGGGCGTGCGAACTGGGTGAGCGGCGATCGAATCGCGCCCGGTGCCGGTCCGGCGGGGGTGCGGACCGGTTGTGACGGCAGGGGTCGCGGGCCACCCGGCACCTGCCGGGGCTGCGGCGGAATGGGCGCCTGCGACACCGGTCGAGCCGCCGGCGGCTGTGTGCCAGGCCTGGTCGTACGCGGCGCCACCGGCGCGGCCGCACGACCCTCGGCGACCGGGGCGTTGGGATCCTCGATGCGCAGGCGCAGCGTGGGCGGGACGAGCCGGCCTGCCGGGACCTGAGCGGCCGGAGGCGCGGCGGGCGTCGGCCTTCGGCCGCCAGTTTCCGCATCGGCCGGAGCGCTCTCCCGCACGGCGTCGGACGCGGCCACGACGGCCGCGGCGGGCTCGACGGCAGGTGTCGCCTCGGGAACCGGGACGGTCTCGGCCGGCGCGGGTGCCTCGACTGGCGGCGCGACGGCGGCTGCCGGCTCCGCCACGGGGACCGAGGGCGAGGCGTCGGCGGCTGGAACGGGTGTCTCGGCTGGCGGTGGAGCCTCGGGCTCGCGCGCCTCGATGGCCGGCGCCGGCTCGGGTCCCCCGATCTCCTCGACCGGCGCTGGCGCGCCCCCATCGGGCGGGGCTGCCGGCAGCGCTGCCTCGGCAGGCGGGGCGACGGGTGGCACGGTTGTCACCCCTGGCGCGGCCACCTCGGGCTCGCCCGCGGGCACATACGGCCGAATCGTCTTCACGAGTCGCGGGGGCGGCAGCGCCGGCGCGGCCGGCTTGGGAGGCTCGACCGCCTTGCCGCCGGACTTCTTGCCGCGTGCCGGCACGGGCGCATCGCCGAACATCTGCGCTGGCGGCGGCAGGGAGAGGCCCCGCTGGCGTGCCAGCCGCTCGACGAACTGGCGGGCCACGACCTCCTCGATCGTGCTCGACGCGCTCTTGACCTCGATGCCGTGGTCCTGCTTCAGCAGGGCCATCACTTCCTGGCTCGAGGTGCTCAGGAGTTCCGCGACCTTGTAAATCCTGACTGTCGCCACGTTGCCTCGGTTGCACTGACCCGGCCGCTCATGCGGCTCGGGGACCTACTCCTGCTCCTGGCCGGTGTCGGCCGGAACGTCTGCGGCGCCGTCGATCCCGGATCCGGCGCCGGCCGGCTCGGCCGGCGAGGAGACGCCGCCCAGCAGTTCGTCGAGGGCACTGGAGGCCTCGGCGACCGACCCGGTCGGGCTGGCCTCGAGCGCGCCTGCGAGTTCGGCGAACTGCGCTTCCACCTCGCGCCGCTTCTCTTCCTCGCTCTTGATGTCGATCTTCCAGCCGGTGAGCTTGGCCGCGAGCCGGACGTTCTGTCCCTTCTTGCCGATGGCCAGCGAGAGCTGCTTGTCCTCGACGACCACCTCCATCACGTGCTCGGCATCGTCGACGATGCTCACGCGCTGGACGCGGGCCGGGCTGATGGCGTGGGTGACGAAGGCGACGGGATCCTCGGAGTACTCGACGATGTCGATCTTCTCGCCGCGCAGTTCGCGGATGATGGCCTGCACGCGCGTGCCCTTCATGCCGACGCAGGCGCCCACCGGGTCCACGTCGCGTTCGCGCGAGTAGACGGCCACCTTGGCGCGATCGCCGGCCTCGCGCACGGCGCCGCGGATCACCACGGTGCCATCGTAGATCTCGGGCACCTCCTGCTCGAACAGCTTGACGAGCAGGGCGGGATCGGTCCGCGAGAGGATGATCTGCGGTCCCTTCGCGCTCTTGGAGACGCCCCGGATGACGGCGCGCAGGCGATCACCGACGTTGTAGCTCTCCGCGCGCGACTGCTCCTTGCGGAGCAGGATGGCTTCCACCCGGTTCTGGACCTCCAGGATGATGTCACCCTGCTCGAAGCGCTTGACCGTGGCGTTGATCACCTCGCCGACGCGTTCGCTGTACTCCCCGTAGATCGTTTCCCGCTCGGCCTCGCGGACCTTCTGGAAGATCACCTGCTTGGCTGTCTGCGCGGCGATGCGTCCGAGCACCTCGGTCGATCGGGGGAACTCGATCTCCATGCCGACATCGGCCTCCTCGCCATAGAGTTCGCGTGCTTCGGCGAGCGAGATCTCGACGGCGGGATTGGCCACCTCCGCCACGATGTGCTTGACGGCGAACAGCTCCACCTGGCCCGTTTCGGTGTTGAACTGCGTCCGCAGGTTCTCGTCGCCCTTGTAGACCTTGCGCGAGGCGTGGAGCACGGCCTCTTCGACGGCTGCGATCACGACGCTGGCGTCGATGCCACGCTCCTTGGCGAGCGTCTCGATGTTCTGCACGATCGGGCTGGTGCTCATTGCGCGTCACCACACGCCGGGACGGCCTGCCCGGCTCAGAATTCCACCACGAGGCGCGCCCGGGACACGAGCGCGAGCGGCACCCTCTTCTCCTTCGTGCCGGCCCGCAGGACGATCTCGCCGCCGTCGAGCCGATCGATGCGGCCCTCGAAGTGCGACTGGCCGTTCACCGGAACCCGCACCACAATCCGCGCCAGCCGGCCACGGAATCGCAGGTAATCCTGCGCGCCGCGCAGCGGCCGGTCGATGCCCGGCGAGGACACCTCCAGGGTGTAGGACACGTCGACGGCATCCTCGACGTCGAGCACGGTGCTCAGATCCTCGCTCACGCGCTGGCACTCGTCGATGCCGATGGCGCGCTCGGCGCGCTCCACCTCGACGCGCCCCTCGGCGTCGACCTCGGGCGGGCGGTCGATGAAGACCCGCAGCACCCATCCGACCGACTCGCGCCGCATCTGCAGCTCGAAGAGATCGAGTCCGTGACTGGCGACGACGCGCTCGGCGATAGGCCGAATGCGGCTCAGCTTCGCGTCAGCCGGCACGGCGTGCGTTCCCCCCGACGGGCATCCCCCAGAAACCAAAAAAGTGGGCACCAGCCCACTGGCGGCTCCCCGATGTCAGGGAGCAACACGATAGCCTACCACATCTGACTGATCCCGCGACAGGCGCCGCGCCTTGCGGGGTGTGCGGTGGGGCGTCTCGCGGCGACGATCGCGATCAGCGCGTGTCGGCGCCGAGCGGCCGCACCACCAGGTCGTAGCCGCGGGCGGCGACGATCTCCGCCTCCACCAGGCTGCCGGGCGGCAGCGCGGCCGGGTCGCACTCGGTGAAGTAGACCACCGGGTCGATGTCCGGTGCCTGGCACTCGAGCCGCCCGCACAGCACGAGGTCGTGCTCGGGTGCGGGGCCGTCCACGATCGCGCGCACGCGCTCGCCGCGGCGCCGGGCGTGCCGTCGCGTGACGATCTCGCGCTGCAGCTTCATGACGGCGTCCCGCCGCCGTGTCTTCTCCGGCGCCGGCACGTCGTCGTCGAGCGCCCAGGCCGCCGTGTCCTCCTCGTGGGAGTAGGTGAACACGCCCACGTGGTCGAACTCGATCTCGCGGACGAAGCCGAGCAGATCCTGGACGTCGGCGTCGGTCTCGCCCGGGAACCCGACGATGAAGGTCGTGCGCAGGCTGACGCCGGGCACCCGGTCGCGGATGCGACGCAGCAGCCGTGCGTACGACGTCCGGTCTCCCGGTCGCCGCATGCGCTCGAGCACCGGCCGGGCGCAGTGCTGGAGCGGGAGGTCGACGTACCGGCACACCTTGGCCGAATCGGCCATCACGTCGAGCACGTCGTCGGTGATCGTCGTGGGGTAGAGGTAGAGCAGGCGGATCCATTCGAGCCCGGCGACGTCCGACAGGGCGCGCAGCAGCGGGGCCAGGGCGCCCTTCTCGCGGCGATCCACGCCGTAGAAGGTGGTGTCCTGCGAGACGAGGATGAGTTCCTTCACGCCCTGCGCCGCCAGCGCGTGCGCCTCGCGCACGATGTCGTCGGCGTCGCGGCTCCGGTACCGGCCGCGCAGCGTGGGAATGATGCAGAAGCTGCAGGCGTAGTCGCAGCCCTCGGCCACTTTCACGTACGCGAAGTGTCGCGGCGTCGCCAGCACGCGGGGCGTCGACGCCTCGTAGATGTAGGTCGGCAGCTCGCGCGCGAGAGCGCCGCCGCGGTGGCGGGCCGGCACGCGGCGTGGCGCGGCCGGCGCGGCGGTGTTCGCGCCGTTGCGCCAGTAGAGCGCAACCGGCGCCGTCCGGCCTCCTGGCGGCGCGTCACTGGAGGCCGGCGTGAGGTCGCGCCCCTCGATGGCGTCGACGAAGCGCGGGACCTCGCCGGTGCCCAGCACCGCGTCGATCTCGGGGATCTCCTTCCGCAGTTCCTCACGGTAGCGCTCGGCCAGGCAGCCGGTGACGACGAGCCGCCGTGGCCGCCCCGCGTGCTTGCGCTGCGCCATCTCGAGGATGGCGTTGACCGATTCCTGCTTGGCGCCGTCGATGAACGCGCACGTGTTGACCACCAGCACGTCGGCGGCGTCGCTGTCGGCGGTCACCTCGTGACCGGCCTGCTGCGCGAGGCCCAGCATCACCTCGGAGTCGACGAGGTTCTTGGGGCAGCCGAGGGAGACGAGGCCGATCTTCATGGATAGAGGCGGTAGAGCATGCGGGCGTACGGGATGGTCTCACGCACGTGCTCCAGGCCGCAGATCCAGGCCACGCAGCGCTCGATGCCCATGCCGAAGCCGCCGTGCGGCACGCTGCCGTAGCGGCGCAGGTCGACGTACCATTCGAAGGCCTCGGGCGGGAGCTGGTGTTCCTCGATGCGCCGTACCAGCAGGTCGAGATCGTCCAGGCGCTGGCCGCCGCCGATGATCTCGCCGTAGCCTTCGGGCGCGAGCACGTCCACGCACAGCGCCTTGTCGGGCTGCGCCGGGTCGGGCTTCATGTAGAACGCCTTCACCGCGGCCGGATAATGCGTGACGGCCACGGGGCGGTCGTAGCGTCCCGAGAGCACCGTCTCGTCGGTGCCGCCGAAGTCGGTGCCGTACTGGAACGGCAGCCCCTGTTCGACGAGGAACGCTGCGGCCTCGTCGTAGGTGATCCGCGGGAAGGGCGTCTTCACCGATTCGAGCGGCCGGGTGTCGCGCTCCAGCACGGTGAGTTCGGTGCGGCGACGGTCGAGCACGCGCGCGACCACTTCGGCCACCAGGCCCTCGGCCAGCCGGATCACGTCGTCGAGATCGGCGTAGGCGACCTCGGGCTCCACCATCCAGAACTCGGTGAGGTGGCGGCGCGTCTTCGACTTCTCGGCGCGGAACGTCGGGCCGAAGCAGTAGACGCGGCCGAGCGCCATCGCATTGGCCTCGTTGTAGAGCTGCCCGCTCTGCGTGAGGTAGGCGGTGGTGTCCTCGAAGTACTGCACCGGGAACAGCGTGCTCGTCCCCTCGCAGGCCGACGGCGTGAAGATTGGCGTGTCGGCCAGGATGAAGTCGCGGCTGTTGAAGTAGTCGCGCACCGCGTCGATCACCTCGTGGCGCACGCGCAGGATGGCCTGCTGGCGCTCGGTGCGGATCCACAGGTGACGGCGATCCATGAGGTAGTCGACGCCGTGCTCCTTCGGGGTGATCGGGTAGTCGGCCGACGGCGCCACCACGTCGAACGACTGTGCGTCGATTTCGTAGCCGCCCTTCGCGCGCTGGTCGGCCCGCACGGTGCCCGTGACGATCAGCGAGGTCTCCTGTGACAGGTGATCGGCGCGCTGGAACGCCTCGTCGCCGACGGCCGCCTTCGACATCACCACCTGGATGAACCCCGATCCGTCGCGGACGGTCAGGAAGTGGATTCGGCCGCTGCTCCGGCGGTTGTGCAGCCAGCCCTTGATGGTGACCCGCTGGCCCTCGTGGCGCGCGATGTCCTGGATGTAGGTGTGCACGGTGTCTCCGGTGTCAGCTGGCGAGGATGTCGCGGAAGCGGCCGCAGGCCTCGCGGGCGCGCGCGAGCACGGCCGCCGGCGTGGACGTGTTGGCCACCTCGAGCGTCCAGACGCCGTCGTAGCCCACTTTCTGGCACGCGAACAGGGCCTGGTTCCAGTCGATCCGGCCCTCGAAGGGAACCAGGTGGTCATCGGTCACGCCGCGGTTGTCGTGCACGTGCGTGGTGAGGAGCGCGCCCGAGACGGTCTCGATCGCGTCCACCAGGTCGCCGCCGAGGAAGGCATGGCCGAAGTCGAGGCACACGCCTGCGTCGCGCAGGTCGAGATCGTCGAGCAGGCGCACGAGCGCGGCAGCCGTCGAGAGCCGGTTCGGGATGAGTTCGAGGGCGAGCTTCACGCGCGCGGCGGCGGCCGCCTCGCGCAGCGTGTCGATGCTGCGGCAGACGGCGTCGCGGTTGTTGTCGCCGTGCGGCCGCGGCGCCGCGTCGGGCTGGCCCAGGTGCACCACCAGGTGGCGATAGGGGACGGTGCGGGCCAGCGCGAGGGCCGCGAGCGTCTCGTCGACGGCGCGCGTTCGCGCCGCGGCGTCACCCGAGGCGATCGACAGCGGCGGACCCCAGACCGTGCCGACCAGCCCCTCGGCGATCGGCGCGTGCACGCTGTCGAGGCGCAGGCCGGTCGCCTCGAGCCAGCCGGCCAGCGCGTCGATGGCCGCGGGATCGTGGTAGTCGAAGTGCGTGCGCGTCGCGAACAGTTCGATGCCCGTGAAGCCGTGGGCGGCGATCGCCTCGAGGTGCTCGCGGCAGAGGCGCTGATCGTGGAACAGGTGCGTCGAGAGGCCGAAAGGCGCGTGCATCATCGGAATCCGCGGCGGACGGAACCTGTCATTCTAACGTGAACCGACGGACCCGAGCCGTCCGAACCTCCTCGCGTCCCGACACCGGACGGTCACGGCCGCCGGCCGCGCCGCGCCGTGGGCCGGCGGCTAGCCGAGTTCGTCCAGGTGGCTGCCGAGGATCTCCTGCAGCCGGCCGAACCGCGGGTAACGGTGCAGGATGTCGTGCACGTTGCGCAGCGACCGCGGGATGTACTGGATGTAGACGGGGTTCATGCGCGCCGTCGCCTGGTAGCCGTAGGTGCCCAGCGCCTTCAGCACGCGCTGCAGCGCCATCAGATCCAGCCGTTGCCTGAACTCGCGCTCGCGGCCGGTGGCTCCGATGAGCGCCAGGAAGTACGCCACGAGGTCCTCGGTGGCACGCTCGCCGATGTCCACGTAGGGATCGCGCAGGAGCGAGGCCAGATCGTAGGTGTCGGGCCCCATCCGCGCGTCCTGGAAGTCGATGATGTAGAGCCGTCCTTCCTTCAGCATCAGGTTGCGACTGTGGTAGTCGCGGTGGCAGAGGACGCGCGGCTCGGCGGCCAGCTCCTCGACGACCAGCGCCAGCTCCGCGCGCAGGGCCGTGCGCCCCGCGTCGCTGATCCGGACGCCGCGATAGGCCTCGAGGAAGTGCCGTACGAAGAAGTCCATCTCCCAGGTGAGCTTCTCGACGTCGAAGGCCACCTTGTAGGGCAGGTAGCCGGGCGAGGCGAGGTCGCGTCCGCGCTGCTGGATCACGGCGATGAAGCTCACCGCCTGCCGGTAGAGCGCCGCGTGATCGGCCAGTGGCGCCGCGCCCAGGTGGGCCTGCAGCGTGACGTCGCCGAGATCCTCCTGCACGAGCACGCCGAGATCGTCCTCGTGGGCGAGGATCGCGGGAACCGGCAGCGGCATGCGCAGCAGCAGCTCGCCGACGTTGACGAAGTTCAGCGTCGCGTAGTCGAAGGCCCCCGGATAGACCGCCAGCACACGCGTCGGCATGTCGGGGACGAACAGTCGATAGTAGCGGCGATCGCTGGCATCGCCCGTGAGCGGCACCACGCGTGCGCCGCGCGCGGCGAGCCCGGTGCGGGCGAGATACGCCTCGACGCGCCCGTGCGCGCCCCCGTCTTCAGCAGTGGTCGTCATGGCGATGTCAGGGTATCGGAGAACGATGCGGACCGGTAGCCCCGCGGCCGGGCCTTGCGCCGCGCGTCACGCGAAGGGCGCCACCAGGCAGCCCGCCACCACGCGATCCTCCGGCCCTGGCGACAGCCCGGCGGCGGGCACCAGGCTGGCCGCCTCGACGCGCAGGCCCGCCGGGACCCGCACGTCCGTGACGATGCACCGGTGCAGCCGGCAGCCTCGCCCCACGATGGCGCCCGGCCAGACGACGCACTGTGTCAGCTCGGCGTCGGGCGCGATCTCGGCCGCGGGGTCGCACAGCGGGCCGCTGCCGGGCGCGCCCTCGAGCGCCACGGCGGCCTGGAGGTAGTCGGCGGGACGTCCCACGTCGATGAAGCGCGCGTGGGTGCGCATGGCACGGATGCTGCCCCGGCGCTCGCGCACCATCTCGCGGTAGGTCGCCCCCACGCTGTCGACGGCGACGCCGTCGGCGATCCAGGCGAACGCGTCGCGGTGCGCCACCTGAAGGCCCACGAAGTGCCACGCCCCGGCCGTCTGTCCGGCCGGCGAGAAGCCGGTGACGACGTCGCCTCCGTCGAGGATCACGCCGTTGTAGTGCGCGGCCGGCAGGGGCCCCACGGCCATCGTCACCGAGGCGCCGGTGAGGTGGTGCCGCTCGACGAGCGGCGCGAGCGGCATGTCGGTGAGCGTGTCGCCGTTGACGATCAGGAACGTCTCCTCGTCGAGCAGCGGCAGTGCGTGACGCGGCCCGCCGGCCGACCCGAGGATCTCCGGCTCGAGCGAATAGCGGACGCGCAGGCCGAACTGCGTGCCGTCGCCCACGACGTCGGCGATCGTCGCGGGATTGTGGTGGAGGTTCAGCACCGCGTCGCGCACCCCCTGGCGGGCGAGCTGGCGGAGGATCCGTTCGATCAGCGTGGGGCCGGCCAGCGGCACGGCCGGCTTGGCCACCCGCGTGGTGATCGGCCAGAGCCGCGTGCCCAGTCCTGCCGTGAGGACGAGTGCGGGAGGCAGCGCCGCGGTCACTCGGTCTCGAACAGCATGTCCGACGCCTGCCCGCCGGTGTGCTGGCGGTGCAGGGCAAACAGCGTGTGGTACGACTGGATCAGGTAATCGGCTCGCGTCCGCCCGAGGCGTACCGCCGCCGCGTCGATGCCCTCCTCGCTGCCCTCCAGTTCGACATAGGCGCCCACCGGCGTCTCGTCGACGGCAACGATCACGTCGAGCAGCGAGTACTCCTCGCGGTACTTCTGGTAGCGGAACCACGGCGTGAACCCCAGTGCTTCGAGGATGCGGAGCAGGGTCTCCCCGTCGCCGACCAGGGTCTCCCATTCCTCCCGCACCTTCATCACGCCGGGTTGGACCGGGCCCTTGAAGGTGACGCGGCTCTTGCCCGCCTCCATCCGGAGGCGCAGGGCCGTACCCCGTGCGCGAAGCTGGCGGTCGGCGGTGTCGAGCAGGCAGTCTTCCTGGAGGCGCCGGTCGTGCAGCGGCGTGCCGCCGGCGGCCACCACGGCCGCGCGGGCGTCGTCAGCGCTGTCGAAGGCGAGCTTCACCTCACGCTCGATGGGGGGGGCGGGCATGACGCCGGATTATACCTGCCGGCCGGGGCCGCGCCTGGTGAGCACCAGCGCGCGATGCGAGCCGCCGGGGCCGAGCGGCAGGGCGAGGGCCTTGGCGGCGAGCCGCCGCCTGATGTCGGCCGGGCTGCTCCCGCGGCTGGACGCCAGGCGCGCGCCGAGCCCGAGATCGATCAGAAAGCGCGATTGTTCGAGCAGGCACTCGCGCCTCCAGCCCTCCGCCTCCGCGGCCCGGCTCACGCTGGTGAAATCCACGTGGGTGGTCAGGTCGCGGCGGCCGGGCCTCGACAGCCATGGCGGATGGTCCGGGTCCGAACCGGAATCGGCGGGGTCGAACTGGTGCCGCTCGTAGCTGACCAGCGTCCCTTCGCGACGATGGGAGGAGAACAGCTCGCCCGCCTCGTAGCCGTAGTCCACGAACAGGATCGTCCCGTGCGACAGCCGCCGTGCGGCCTCGCGCACCCAGGCGATGGCCGACAGGCTGAGGTCGGCCACCGCGCCATCGGCCAGCGCGACGTTCGCCGCCGCGAGGTAGGCGGCGAGATCCGGTGACGAGGGCGGGCCGTCGATCAGGGTGAGCCGGCCGTCGCGTTCCGTGACGTGGACTTCGCGCAGGCCGTCTGGCGTCATGCGGACGCGGTGGGCGGGAAACGCGTCCAGTAACTCGTTGGACAGCAGCAGGCCGCTGGCCGCCGGCGGCAACTCGGCGTCGGACCACGCCAGGCGCGGCGCGTGCGGGCCGAGCGTGGCGGCGTGTGCCGCGCGCGCCCGCGCGCTGCGTTCGACCAGCCCCACACGCGCCGCCGCGTAGCAGGCCGGCTGTTCGGCGGCCAGCGTGTCGAGCAGGTCGCGCATGAGCCGGCCGTTGCCCGCGCCGGCTTCGATCAGCCAGAACGGCTCATCGGGCGGCGCCCCGTCTCGCCACGCCGCCCATCGGCGCGCCGCGAACTCCGCCATCAGCTCGCCGAAGAGCGGGCCCACGTCCACGCTGGTGTAGAAGTCGCCGGCGCGGCCCGAGCGTTGCGCCGAGGTCGCGTAGTAGCCGTCCTGCGCGTCGTAGAGGGCGGACTCCATGAACGCCGCCACGGTGATTGGCCCGTGGGCACGGATGGTGCGGCGCATCCTGTCGGTGAGCGTCATCGTCAGCGGGCCCGCCGGCGTGGGCGATCGATCGGCGCCGTGCAGACGCGAACGCCCGGCAGGCCGCCGGCCCGCCGGGCGTCGAAGGCCGCCTGGCGCGGCGCCTGCTACTCCTTGCGCATGGTGATGAAGTACTCCTGGCCGTTGGCGCGCAGGACCACCAGGGTGGCCACCTCGCCCGGCTTCACCCGCTGCAGTTCGCGGGTCGCCTCGGCCGAGTCCGACACCTGCCGGCGGTTCACCTCCACGATGACGTCGCGTTCGAGCACGCCGGCGCGGGCCGCCGGGCTGCGGGGCTCCACCTCGACCACGACGGCGCCCGTGGTCCCCGAGGGCAGGCGCAGCCGGCGGGCGATGTCCGGCGTGAGATCCTGGATGCCGAGGCCGAACCCCGGGCTGGCGTCGGTCGTTTCCTCCTCCGGCGTGCCGCCCTCGGCCGCCAGATCCAGTTCCTCCACCTTGACGGTGAGCGCCTGCGGTTTGCCGTCGCGCAGCACCTTCATCGGCACCGAGGTGCCTGGCGTGGTGTGGACGACGCGATTCACCAGCTCGTCGTTGTCCTTCACGGGCTGGCCGTTGTACTCGACGATCACGTCGCCGCGCTTGACGCCGGCCCTGTCGGCGGCGCCGCTGCGGGTCACGGAGGCCACCAGCGCGCCATTGCCGGAGGCCGAGCCCATCTGCTGCAGCATCTCGCGAGTGACCGTGCGGCTCAGTTCGACGCCGATGCGGCCGCGGATGACCTTCCCCTGGCGCAGTTGCGGCAGCAGTTCGATGACGTCGTTGATCGGCACCGCGAAGCCGATGCCGAGGTTCCCGGCCTGGCCGCGATCGGAGATGATCGCCGTGTTCATGCCGATGACCTCGCCGCGCACGTTCAGCAGCGGCCCGCCCGAGTTGCCGGGGTTGATGGCGGCATCGGTCTGGATCATGGGCTGCTCGCGGCCGGTGATCGGGGCAAACGGACGGCCAATCGCGCTGACGACGCCGACCGTCACCGTGTGGGCGAGGTTGAAGGGGTTGCCGATGGCCATCACCCAGTCGCCGGGGGCCATCTGATCGGAGTCGCCGAAGCGGGCGGCCAGCAGCTCGAACTTCGGCTTGTCGGTGAGCTCGAGCAGCGCGCTGTCGGTGAGCGGGTCGCGGCCGACGATGCGCGCGGCGTAGGTGCGGGTGTCGTCGTCGCCGAAGGCCCGGTTGAAGAAGCCGATCTCGATTCTCGTCGCACCCTCCACCACGTGGTTGTTGGTGAGGATGAAGCCCGCCTTGTCGATGACGAAGCCGGTGCCCGCGCCCTCGGTGATGTTGTTGCGCGGGCTGCGCGGACGGGGGCCGAAGAACGGGAGGACGTCCTCGCCGAAGAACTCGCTCAGGTCGCGCGCGCGCTGCTGGCTCTCGGTGCGGATGTTGACCACCATCGGCGTCGCGTCCCGCGCGATGTTGCGGAACGTCATCGCGTCGATGGGCCCGCCGATCGGCGCGCGGTTCACCTCCGGGGCTGCCAGAGGCGCCGCCGTGGACGCCGGCGACAGGTCGAGCCGCGAGGCGATCACCATGCCGATGGCGGCCGAGGCCACGGCGATCAGGACGGCGTAGAACAGGGTGGTGCGTCGGGTGGACATCGAGCGGCTTCCTCCAGGCACGCGGCAGGCGATCAGCCGGCCAGCGGCAGCACGTGATCCTGCGACGGTCCGGTGACCAGGGCGTCACCCTCCGTGACGAAGACGTTGATCTCGGTTCGGACGCCGAAGCTGGCAAAATAGAGGCCCGGCTCGATCGTGAAGGCCGTGCCCGGCAGCAGGCGCCGGTCGTCGTGTGTCTCGTAGTCGTCCATGTGCACGCCGTTGCCGTGCACGGTCTCGCCGAGGCTGTGGCCGGTGCGGTGCCAGATCTCCGGCCCGTAGCCGGCGGCTTCCAGCACGTCGCGGGCGGCGCGGTCCACCTGCCAGCCGCGCAGTTCCTCGCCGGCGCGCACGGCCCGCTGCACGGCGGCCACCGCCGTGTCGCGCGCGCGCGCGGCCGTGTGGAAGGCCCGCGTCACCTCGGCAGGCACGGCGGCGCCGGTGAAGGCCACCCACGCGATGTCGGCGTACACGGCGCCTGGTGTCGCCAGCTTGCCCCACAGATCGAGCAGCAGCACCTCGCCGGGATTGATGGGGCGGAAGTGATCCTCGCTCGGGTGGTAGTGCGGATCGCCCGCGTTCTCCTGCGCCGAGACGTTCGGCGTGGAGTCGGCCACCAGGCCCTCCTCGTCGAACCACCGCAGCATCAGGCGCTGGATGTCGAGTTCGGTCGTCGCCACGCCGTCGCGCAGCCGGCGCCGCACCTCGTCGAAGGCGCGGTCCTTGATGCGGTACAGGGCCGCCGAAGCCGCCGTGTGCGTGTCGTACGCCTGGGCGCTCCAGCGCGCCTCGAACCGCTGCGCGAGGTCGCCCGAGCAGATCACCTCGACGCCGCGCTCGCGCACGGCGTCGAGCGTGCCGGCATCCACGCGCGACAGGTAGGGGATGCCGCACCCGGGCGAGTACTCCATCGCCACGCGGCGGCATCCGGCCAGCAGCGCGTCGAGCCCGGCCGAGAGCGTCTCCCGCCGGGCGTAGGTGCGGGCGGTGCCGGGCAGGTGATCGAGGTTGTGGCGCTCGATGGCGTGCACCAGTTTGCGCGGCTCGCCGCTGGCGGGCACCAGGTAATACCAGCGGCGGGTGGTCATCTTGCCGCTGCCCTCCAGCCCCGCCAGGCGCCGGGCGATGGGGTTGTTGCCCTGGAAGTCGTACCAGAGCCAGCCGTCGAGACCGTCTTCGCGAAGGGCTGCCTGGATGGCGGCGATGTCGGGCGTCATGGGGAAAGTATAGCGCCCGGATCGGGCCAGGGTGCCCGCCGGCGCGTTCTCCCTGAGACGCGGCCGGCCGCCGGCCGGCCTGCGTGGCGGCCCGCCGCGCCCCGTATAATCGGAGGGACCGTTTCCTGCCGGCGGTGTCCCGGTCCGTCAGGCCGCCGGCCGCCGCCGCTCGTCAAATGCCTTCGACACGGGTTCTTCTCACGGCCATGCCCCCTCGTCATCTCGTCGCAGCCAGCCTCGTGCTCGCGTGCGGAGCCGGGCTCCTCGCGCAGGCTTCCGGATCCGGCAACAGCGCGTCGCCTGCCGCCGCGCAATCCCCGCCGCCGCAGGCCTCGACGCCGCCGCGCGGACAGCCCACGCCCGGCATGCCCCCGGTCACGTTCCGCGTGCAGGTCGAATACGTCGAGGTCGATGCCATCGTCACCGACCGCACGGGCCAGTTCGTCCGCGACCTGACGCGCGACGATTTCCAGGTGCTCGAGGACGGCAAGCCCCAGAAGGTGGAGCTGTTCTCGATCGTCGACATCCCGGTGGAACGCGCCGATCGCGTCGTCGTCGAGCGCCCGCCGGTGGAACCCGACGTGCGGATCAACGACCGCTTCGAGGGCCGGATGGTCGTGATCGTGCTCGACGACCTCCACACGCACCCGTTGCGGTCGGTGCTCGTGAAGCGGGCGGCGCGGCAGTTCATCGAGCGCCACCTCGGCGCCAACGACCTCGCGGCGGTGGTCCACACCAGCGGCCGCACCGACGCCGGCCAGGAGTTCACCAGCAACAAGCGCCTGCTGCTGGACGCGGTCGACCGGTTCATGGGCAACAAGGTGCGCTCGCGCGCGCTGAACCGGATGGACGAGTACCAGCGCCAGCGCCAGTTGCCGCGCGACTCCGCGCTCACGCGCGCGGACATCCTCGACCCCGACGACCAGATTCGCGCCTACCAGGCGCGGTCCGCGATGGACACGCTGCGGTCGGTGGCCACCTACATGGAGGGCGTGCGCGGGCGCCGCAAGGCGGTGCTCTTCATCAGCGAGGGCATCGACTACGACGTCTACAACGTGTTCGAGGCGCGCGAGGCCAGCACGGTCTTCGACTCGGTCCGCGACGCCATCGGCGCCGCCACGCGCAGCAACGTCGCGTTCTACACCATCGACCCGCGCGGGCTCACCACCATGGGCGACGACTCGATCGAGATGACCGGCTTTGCCGACGATCCCGGCCTGGGCGTCGGCCCCGAGGCCTTCGGCGAGGAACTGCGCCTGGCGCAGGACAGCCTGCGGGTGCTCGCCGAGCAGACCGGCGGCCTGGCCGCGGTCAACAGCAACGACTTCGCCACGGCGTTCGACCGCGTCGTCCGCGACAACAGCAGCTACTACGTGCTCGGCTACTATCCGACCAACCCCCGGCGCGACGGCCGCTACCGCAAGATCGACGTGCGCGTGACGCGCCCCGGCCTCGAGGTGCGCGCGCGCAAGGGCTATGTGGCGCCCAAGGGCAAGGCCGAGCCCCGCTTCACGACCACCGACGCCGGCACGGCGGCCGAAACCTCGGCCGTGCTGCGCGAGGCGCTCAACAGCCCGCTGCCGGAGCCGGATCTGCCCATGGGCGTCACGGCGGCGGCCTTCAAGGGCCCGGAGTCCAGCGCCTCGGTGCTGGTGGTGACCCAGCTCGCCGGGCGCCAGCTCCGGTTCGCGGGGAAGGACGGGAAGTTCCTCAACACCATCGAGCTGTCGATGATCGCCATCGACGCGCAGGGCAAGATTCGCAACGGCGATCGCAGCAAGATCGATCTCGCGCTCTCGCCGCAGACCCATCAGGCCGTGCTGGCTGGCGGGTTCCGCATGCTGACGCGGCTCGATCTGCCACCGGGCCGGTATCAACTGCGGCTGGCCGCGCGCGAGAGCGGCGGCCTGGTGGGCTCGCTGCCCTACGACCTCGTGGTGCCCGACTTCTCGAAGGAGCCGATGTCGATCAGCGGTCTCGTCATCACATCGCTCTCCTCGGCGATGACACCCACCGCCCGCTCCGACGAGCAGTTGAAGGACGTGCTGCCAGGCCCGCCGTCGGTGATGCGCGACTTCGTGCAGGGCGACACGCTCTCGCTCTTCGCGGAGGTCTATGACAACGACACGAAGAGTCCGCACCGGGTCGACATCCTCACGACGCTCATCGGCGAGGACGGCCGGCAGGCGTTCAAGATCGAGGACGAGCGCAACAGCAGCGAACTGCAGGGGGCGCGCGGCGGCTACGGCTACACGGCGAAGATCCCGCTGGCCGACGTCGCGCCCGGGCGCTACCTGCTGCGCGTCGAGGCGCGCTCGCGCCTGCGCAGCGACGCGCCCGTATCGCGCGAAACCGAGATCCGCGTCTACCAGGTGCGGCGCCCGGCGTCGCCGTCGGCATCGGCGGCGCCCGCCGGCCGGGCGATCGTGCCCGTCGAACTCGGGCCGATGAGCGGCGTGAACGAGTACCGCGAGGTGATTGCCCGCACGCCCGACGAGTGGGCCGATCTGTGGAAGTCGCTGCCGGTGCGGCGCGCCATGCCGAAGGTCACCTTCGAGAGCACGATGATCGCCGGCCTCTTCCTGGGCGAACGGTCGTCGGCCGGCTACGGCGTGGAGTTCACCGCGGTGAAGCGCGATGGCGACACGCTGGTCATCGAGTACGTGGAGCGCAAGCCCGGCGCCGACACGACGGCGGCGCAGATGATCACCACGCCCTTCTTCATCGCCGGCGTGCCGAAGCACGACGGCCCGGTGAAGTTCGTTCGCGTCGAACCGTAGCGCCGCATCGTGCCGCGACCCTCGCCCGCGTCCAGGCCCGTCGAGGACATCTCCTCCGGGGTGCCGACCGCCAGCGGGCTGAGCCCTCGGACGGCGGCCTGCCTGGCCTACGCGGCGTGGTGGGTGAGCGGGGGAGTGATGCTGGCGATCGAGCCGACGCACCCCTTCGTGCGGTTCCACGCACGACAGGCCTGGGTGGGGTTCGGAACGATCTGGCTGGCCGGGGTGGCCTGCTGGGCGGCGAGTTTCGCGGCCGCGTTCGTCTCACCCCTGGCGCTGCGGGTCGCGGCCGTGCTGGCCAACGTGATCTGGGCCGGCGGGCTCGCCTGCTGGGTGGCCTGCCTGGTGAGCGCGGCCCGCGGGCGGCGCTGGGCGATGCCGGGGTTGCGGCGCCTGGCGGCCTCCGGTCACTGAGACCAGCGGCGTCTCACCTGCCTCCCACCGATCCCGTACACGGGAAAACGCACGAGCGGCGGCCGCCGGCCGCCCGTGCCCCCGAAGTGCCTGCCGCCCGACGCGCGCGGAGACGAGGCTAGCAGTCCGTGGCGAAAGTGGCGCTGCATTCGACGGGCGGGGCATCCCGGCTGGCGGCGTTGCTCCTCCCTCAAATACTGGCCGTATTCTCGGTCGTCGCGCCTGGCCAGCCGGGCGCCGCGCCCGTCTCGGTGCGACGCGGCACTTCCACCACGGACTGCTAGTCGATCTTGGTCAGCAGCTTGGCCTTGATCTGGCCATTGGCGTGGCTGAACTGGTAGTTGTTGCGATCCATCTTCGCGTTCTTGGGCGTCTTGAGCGTGATCGTGACGACCTCTCCCGGCAGGATCGGCTGGCGGACCCGCTGGCTGTCGCCCGGGAGCATGTTGCCGGCCTTGTCGTACCAGAACTCGTCGATCTTCAGGCCGGCGATGGCGCCGTTCGACAGGTTCTTGATCTTGAAGGTCGTGATCACCTCCGTAGGGGTGACCTTCACGACCGGCTTCAAGTGCCCGATCTCGGCGACCCCCTTGATCGGTGCGACGAACTTCGGACGGGCCGGAGCGGCCGGGGCCTGGGCGAACGCCGGCACGGCCGCCAGCAAGGTGAAGAACATGGCAAACGCAGTCGCGAACCACGCGCGTCTCATCGGACGACCTCCTGACCACGCCTTCGCGCGGCCCTACATCTCCCCGTTCCAGTCCTCTGGCTCAGGTTGCGTCGCTCGGAAGATCTCCAGGTGCCACTTGCCGCCGCCCCAGGGCTCGATCACCTCCGTGGCGAGCACGTCCACGAGGATCTCGGCGAAGGTGCGACCCTCAGGATCACCCTCGAGATGGTAGGCCAGCTCGTCCCACCCGAAACTCGGGTAGAGCACCATCGTCAGGAACAAATCATAGCCATCGTCGACGACGATGAGCTGGCCGCACGGACGCTTCAGGGTCGAGTGATAGATGAGGTACTTCTCGGCACTGTGCGCCCGGATGTAGCGCTTGAGCGCGAACTCGCGCGCCACGATCTCCTCGACGGCGATCTTCTTGTCCCAGCAGTCGCGGCAGTATTTCTCCTCGCCCCGCGGTTCGGAGACGTCCTTGGCTCCGCACAGCGGGCACCGCGACTGGCTGAGCGCCTTCCGAGACATGCCGAGATTCTACACCGTCACCTCCCGCTGTCGAGGGCCGTCATGGGGCGGGCCGTGACGCTCACCGCGGCGCGGCGTTCCCGCGCAGGGCGGGCAGGTACATGCGCTCGACGTATTCCTTCACCATCCGCCGCGTGCTGAAGCGCGGCGCCACGGTCCGGATCGCCTGCTTCACGCACGCCACGAACCGCCCGGGCACGTCGTCGTGGCCGCGCTCGTAGAAGGCCGGGACGACCTCGTCTTCGAGGAGCCGGTAGAGCGCTTCGGCGTCGGCCGCGTCCTGCGCCGCCGGATCCTGGTGTTCCACCTCCGGACGGATGAGCCATCCGTTGTCGCCCGTGAAGCCCTCGGCCCACCACCCGTCGCCGATGCTCAGGTGCGGTACGCCGTTGACGGCGGCCTTCATGCCGCTGGTGCCGCTGGCCTCCAGCGGCTTGCGGGGGGTGTTGAGCCACACGTCGCACCCCTGCACGAGGTAGTGCGCCACGTGCAGGTCGTAATCGTCGACGAAGGCGATGCGCCCGTTGAAGGCCGGATCGAAGGCGCGGCGGTAGACGTCGTGCAGCGCCTCCTTGCCGCTCTGGTCGGCCGGGTGCGCCTTGCCGGCGAAGACCAGCTGGACGGGGCGTCGCGGGTTGCCGAGGATGGCCTGCAGCCGCTCCGGATCGGTGAAGACCAGATCGGGCCGCTTGTAGCCGGTGAACCGGCGCGCGAAGCCGATCGTGAGCGCCGACGGATCCAGCAGCGTGCCGCCGGCCACCACGCGCGGCGGCGTGAGGCGCTCGCGCGACCAGCGGTCGCGCATCCGCTCGCGGATGAACGACAGCAGGGTGGTGCGCAGGCGCTCGCGCACCTCCCACAGGTCGGCATCGGGGATGTCGAGTACCGCGTCCCACACCCCCGGATCGTCGGTCTGCTCGCGCCAGTCGCGGACGTACCGGTCGTAGAGCCGCTTCATGTCGGCGGCGATCCACGTGGGCAGGTGCACGCCGTTGGTGAGGGCCTCCACGGGCCGATCGGCCGCGGGCGCGTCGGGCCAGATCGGGGCCCACATCTCGCGCGTCACCTCGCCGTGCAGGCGGCTGACGGCGTTCACGCGGCCCGAGGTGCGCAGCGCCAGCGCCGTCATGTTGAACAGCGTGCCCCCGCCATTGTCGTAGCTGCCCAGCGTGAGGAAGTCCTCCCGGTGCTCGCCCAGGCTGCCCCAGCAGCCCGCCAGGTGCGACTCTACCATGTGGAACGGGAACGCGTCGTGGCCGGCGGGCACCGGCGTGTGCGTGGTGAAGACCGTCGACCGGCGCACGGCCTCGACCGCGTCGTCGAAGCGCAGGCCGCGCTCGAGCGACTCGCGGATCCGCTGCAGCATGACGAAGGCGGCGTGCCCCTCGTTCAGGTGCCAGATGGCCGGGTCGAGGCCCAGCGCGCGCAGGGCCCGGACCCCGCCGATGCCCAGGACGATCTCCTGCTGGACGCGCGTCTCCCGGTCGCCGCCGTAGAGCCGGGCCGACAGCTCGCGGTCCCACGGCGCGTTCTCCTCGAGGTTGGTGTCGAGCAGGTAGAGCGAGACGCGGCCCAGCCGCACCAGCCACACCGTCACCAGCACGGTACGGTTGCCGAGCGGCACGGCCAGCACCAGTTCGCGTCGGTCGCCGTCGAGCGCCGGACGGATCGGGGCCTGCCGCCAGTCGGTGGTCTCGTACACCTCCTGCTGCCAGCCTTCCGCCGTCACTTCCTGGTGGAAGTAGCCCTGCGGATACATGAAGCCGACGCCGATCAGCGGTACCCCGAGGTCGCTGGCTTCCTTGCAGTGATCGCCGGCCAGCACGCCCAGGCCGCCGGCGTAGATCGGCAGGGACTGGTGCAGGGCGAACTCCGCCGAGAAGTAGGCGATCGGGCGCGCCGGTCCCGTCGCGTTCACCGAAGCGAACCAGGTCTCTGTCGACGCGCGCGCCGCGTCAAGGCTGGCCACGGCGCGGTCGTAGAGGGCCAGCCAGGACGGATCGCGCAGCAGTTCGGTCCAGCGCCCGGGGGGGACCAGCGGCAGCATGCGCACAGGGTTGTGCTGCGACAGGCGCCAGGTGGGGTAGTCGAGCCGCCGGAACAGCGCGCGCGCGTCGTCGTTCCAGGTCCACCACAGATCACCGGCCAGATCGGGCAGGCGCCGCAGCCGGTCGGGAAGCACTCCAGCGAGAAAGGCGTCATCCATGAGATACCGTGCCGGTCGCATCCTAAACGCGACGTCGCCGCCGATCAACGTGCGCCCGGACCACGTGGGCCCGGACCACTCGTGGATCCGGACCACGCACGGCGGCGTGAGGCCGTGACGGCCAACGCCGTCAACCAGGCCCTGCGCCCCGTCGAGCCCGGCCGTCGCTGTCGCGCCCGACGCTGGCCTCGCGCGTTACACTACGCGGGCGGCCGCCGCGGGTCGCCCCGGGAGGAACCTCGCCATGCCCACGCGCATCGATCGCCGACAGTTCGTCAAGACCACCGCCGCCGCCGGCGTGGCGGCGTCCGTTCCCGCCGCGCTGTTCGGCCAGGCGCCCGCAGTCCGCGCCGCGGCGAGTCGTCCCGTGGTGGTGGCCTCGGCCAACGGCAACCTCTACCGCAACGGCGGGCCGGTGACCTGCGTCCAGAAGGCCTTCACGCTGATGACCGAGGGCGCCGACGTCCTCGACGCGCTGATCGCGGGGGTGAACCTCGTCGAACTGGATCCCGAGGACACCAGCGTCGGGTACGGGGGCCTGCCGAACGCCGACGGCGTGGTGCAGCTCGATTCCTCCTGCATGCACGGCCCCACGCGTCGCGCGGGCGCGGTGGCCTGCCTCGAGGGCGTCAGGACGCCGTCGCTGGTGGCCAAGGCGGTGATGGAGCAGACCGATCATCACCTCATCGTGGGACGCGACGCGCAGGCGTTGGCGCGCGGCCTGGGCTTCGCCATCGAGCCCGATCTCAACACCGAACGATCCCGCCGGATCTGGCTCGAGTGGAAGCGCCGCGTCGACCCGCAGCACTACCTCGATCCGGCCAAGCGGGCCGAAGCCGGCCTTCGCGTCGGGCTGGAGATGGTGCGCGAGGGGCTGATCGACGCCGACCATTTCTACGGGACGATCAACTGCGATGGCGTCAACGCCCGGGGCGAGGTGTGCGGGGTCACCACCACCAGCGGCCTCGCGTGGAAGATCCCGGGTCGCGTGGGTGATTCGCCGATCCTTGGCGCCGGGCTGTACGTCGACAACGGCGTCGGGGCCGCCGGGTCCACGGGCCGCGGCGAGGCCAATCTCTACGGCCTGTGCTCGTTCCTCATCGTCGAGCAGATGCGATCGGGCCGGAGCCCGAAGGACGCGGCCGTCGAGGCCTGCCGCCGCATCCAGCAGAACACGGTGGAGAAGCGGCTGCTCAACCCGCGCGGCCTGCCGAACTTCAACGTGAACTTCTATGTGGTGAACAAGGCCGGCGAGCATGCGGGCGTGTCGCTCTATCCCTCGCGCTACGCCGTGTGCACCGAGAACGGGCCGCAGACGCTCGACACCACGGCGCTCTTCGAGGGCAAGCCGGCGGAGTGAGGCGGTCCGGCGCCCTCACCGGCGCAGCAGATCGCGCACGCGACCCAGCGGCAGCGCCTCCACCGTCGCGCCGTTGCCGCTGAGGGTCTCGGCCTTGAACAACGCGTTGTAGACCGCTTCCTCGGTGGCTTCGAGCGTCGCCTGGAAGAGGGGCGACACGCCGTCGGGCGGCAGCAGCGTCCGCGGCGCGGGCGTGCTCGCCCCGTGGCTGACCCGCAGGTGTTCCGCCGTGCTGAAGGCGATGGCGTAGTCGCCGCTTCCGTTCGAATACGACGAGCCGGTGCGCGCCAGCGCGAACACGGCGCGCGCGGCGACGCGTTCCAGATCGCGCGCGTCGATCGGCGCGTCGGTGGCGACGACGATCATGCAGGAGCCGTCGCCGTTGACGGCGGCTGCGCGACTGGGTTCGGGGTCGCGTTCAGCCGCCGCGGCGGCCGGCGCGGCGAAGGCGTGCCGGCCGAGCGCCCTGCCGATCGGCGCGCCGTCGATCGTCAGCACGCCGCCGTAGTTGGCCTGCACGAGCACGCCGACGGTGTAGCCGCCGAACCGGGCCGGCAGCCGGCGCGAGCTCGTGCCGATGCCGCCCTTCCATCCGAAGGCCACGGTTCCGGTGCCCGCACCCACATTGCCCTCGGGCACGACGCCGCCCGTGGCCCGATCGATGGCGGCGACGACGTGGTCGGGGCTGATGGGCTGGCTGCGGATGTCGTTCAGCAGGCCGTCGTTGGTCTCGCCCACCAGGGCGTTCACCGATCGCAGGTCGGCGTTGCCGGGGCGCGCCAGCGTCCAGCGCACCACGCCGTCGATGCCGGCCCCGACCGCCAGCGTGTTGGTCAGCACGATCGGGGTTTCGATGGTGCCGAGTTCCTTCACCTGCGTCGAGCCGGCCAGCTTGCCGAAGGCGTTGCCCACGAACACGCCGCCGGGCACCTTCTGCTGGAACAGGTTGCCGCCGTGCGGGAGGATGGCCGTGACGCCGGTCCGCACGCGATCGCCCTCGATCAAGGTGAGGTGGCCGACGCGTACGCCGTCCACGTCGGTGATGGCGTTCAGCGGGCCCGGCTCGAACACGCCGGGCGCCACGCCGAGGTCGCGGGCACGGGGGCGCGGCGTCACGTTCGGCTGGGCCGCGGCGCCGGCGGCGGCCGCCACGCAGAGCAGCGGCAGGAGGGATGCACGGACGAGTCGGATCATGGCTTGCCTCGTGAACAGCCGCCCGCGGGGACGCCGGCGGGCGTCGCACCCGCCGGTCGCCACCACCGATGTTCGCACACAGACCCCGACCTCATGCTCTCCGCGCCACTCCGGCCCGCGGCAGGTCGGTGCCGAGCCGGCGGCCCGGGAGCTTCCCGCGCGGCCGGCTCGCGTTTCGCCGGTCCGCCCGCCTGCGTCCTGTGTTGTAATTCCGCCCCAAAGGAGTTGCCGCATGCGCCTGTCCTCACGCCTTGCGCTCGTCCTCGCCCTGCCAGTGGCTCTCGGATCGATCGCCGGACTCGCCGCGCAGGCCCCGGTGCCGGCAGCCGGCACGAGGGCTGCGGTACGCTCGCGCACCGCGTCCGCTCCGGCAGCGCCGCTCAAGGCCATCACGCACGACGTTTACGACTCATGGAACGCGATTCAGGGCGTGCGGCTGTCGGATGACGGCCAGTGGCTCGCCTACACGCTGCAGCCGCAGGACGGTGACGGTCATCTGGTGGTGAAGAACCTCGCGACCGGCGCCGAGCTGAGACAGCCCCGCGGCAGGGACGCGCAACTGGCCGCCGGCGGCCGCTATGTGGTGTTCGTCGTGGCGCCGGTGAAGGCCGAGGTCGACAAGGCGAAGAAGGCGAAGAAGAAGCCCGAGGATCAGCCCAAGGCGGGGCTTGGCGTGCTCGATCTCGACTCGGGCGAGGCGTGGACCACCGAGCGGGTGAAGAGCGTTCGCCTGGCGAAGAACGACGGGCGGTTCATCGCGTACCTGCGCGAGGCGCCTGAGAAGAAGACCGGGGAGAAGAAGGACGAGGAGAAGAAGGCGGGCGAGGACGAGAAGCCGGAGGGCGCGAAGAAGAAGAAGGAGAAGAAGAAGGACCCCGGCACCGATCTCGTGATCCGCGAGCTGGCGACGGGAGCCGAGGTGACGGTGGCCGAGGTCACCGACTACCGCTGGACCGATGACGGCCAGTGGCTTGCCTATGCGACCTCGTCGAAGGTCCCGGCCGGTGACGGCGCCTTCGCGCGACGGATGGCCGACGGCGCCGTCACGGCACTGGCCGCCGGCCAGGGACACTACAAGCAACTCGCCTGGGACGAGGCCGGCCGGCAACTGGCGTTCGTCACCGACAGGGACGACTACCAGGCCGAGGCGCCCGCTTTCGCCCTCTACTACTGGACGACGGGCGCCGGCCCGGCCAGGGCATTGGTCACCACGACCACGGCGGGCATTGGCGATCGGCATGCCGTGAGCGAGCACGGCGCGCTGGAGTTCTCGAAGGACGGCGAACGGCTCTTCCTTGGCACGGCGCCGCGCCCGGTGGCCGAGCGCGACGAGGACGCGCCCGAGCCGGTGAAGGTCGACCTGTGGCACTGGAAGGATCCGCTGCTGCAGCCCATGCAGAAGGTCCGCGCCGAGGAGGAGAAGAAGCGCAGCTACCGTGCCGTGGTGCACCTGAAGGACGGCCGTCTGGTGCAACTGGCTACGCCGGAGATCCCCGATCTCACGCTCACGCCCGACGGCGACGCGGCGCTGCTGCAGTCGCCCGTGCCGTATCAGCCGCTGGTGTCCTGGGACGGCCAGTATCGCGACGTCTACGCCGTCGACCTCGCCACGGGGCAGGCGCGGCGTCGCGTGGAGAAGAACCGGTTCGAGGCGTCCATCTCGCCCGGCGGCCGCTGGATTCTCTACTACTCCGACCGCGACCGCGCCTGGTTCGCGGTGCCCGCCGTGGGCGATGGGGCGCCGCGCAACCTCACCGGCGCGCTCGGCGTGTCCTTCGAGGACGAGACGTGGGACACGCCCGAACCCTCACGCCCTTACGGCGTGGCCGGCTGGACCGGCGGCGACGCCTCCGTGCTGCTCTACGACCGGTACGACGTGTGGGAGGTGACGCCGGATGGTACGGCGGCGCCGCGCATGGTGACGGCGGGGCAGGGGCGCCAGGCCCGGCGGGCCTACCGCTACGTGCGCCTCGATCCCGATCAGCGCGTGATTGCCGGCGACGAGCCGCTGCTGCTGTCGGTGGTCGACGATCAGACGAAGGCCTCCGGCTACGCGCGCCTGGCGCGGCTGCGCGAGCCGGGCGCGCCGCAGCCGCTGCTGCTCGCCGACAGGATGGTGGGCGGCCTCGTGAAGGCGAAGCAGGCCGCGCGCGTGGTCTTCACCCAGCAGCGGGCCGACGAGTTCCCCGACCTGTGGATGAGCGACCTGTCGTTTGCCGCGCCGCGCCGGCTCTCGGACGCCAACCCGCAGCAGCGCGAGTACCGCTGGCCCACGTCGGAGCTGATCTCGTTCGTCAATGCGGATGGCCGCCCGCTGCGCGCGATCCTCACCAGGCCGAACGACTTCGATCCGTCGAAGAAGTACCCGCTGATGGTCTACATCTACGAGGAGCTGACCAACGGCCTGCACCGCTACGTCGCGCCGTCGCCGGGCACCAGCATCAACATCACGCGCTACGTGAGCAACGGCTACGTCGTCCTGCAGCCCGACATCGTGTACGACACGGGCTATCCGGGCGAGAGCGCCTACAAGTGCGTGCTGCCCGCCGTGCAGAAGGTGGTCGACATGGGCTTCATCGATCCGGCGCGCATCGGGATCCAGGGCCACAGCTGGGGCGGCTACCAGATCACCTACCTGATCACACGCACCGACATGTTCCGCGCCGTCGAGGCGGGCGCCTCGGTGTCGAACATGACCAGCGCCTACGGCGGCATCCGCTGGGGCACCGGCATGTCGCGGGCGTTCCAGTACGAGAAGACGCAGAGCCGCATCGGCGGGCCGCCGTGGCAGAACCCGCTGCAGTTCATCGAGAACTCGCCGATCTTCTGGGTCGAGAAGATCAAGACGCCGTACCTCACGATCCACAACGACGAGGACGATGCGGTGCCGTGGGAGCAGGGCATCGAGTTCTTCAGCGCGATGCGGCGGCTGGGCAAGGAGATCTACTTCTTCAACTACAACGGCGAGAAGCACGGCCTGCGCGACCGCGAGAACCAGAAGCACTGGACCGTGCACATGGCCGAGTTCTTCGATCACTACCTGCTGGGCGCGCCGCGCCCGGCGTGGATGGACACGCCGGTGCCGTATCTCGAGCGCGGGACGCGCGACGTGTCCGGGTTCTTCAGGAAGCCCGAGACCTCGCCCGACAGGTAGGCCCGTGCGCATCCGCATCAGGCGGCTCGACCCGTCGGTGGCGCTGCCCGAGTACCACTCGGCGGGCGCCGCCGCGTTCGACCTCGCCTGCCGCGAGGACGTGACGGTGGCGCCGGGCGAGGTGAGGCTCGTCGGGACGGGACTGGTCGTCGAGGTACCGCCCGGCTGCTTCCTCGCCGTCATCGCGCGCAGCAGCCTGCCCATCCGGAAGGGCCTGATCGTGGCCAACGCCGTCGGCGTGATCGACAGCGATTACCGCGGACCCGACGACGAGGTGAAGGTGGAGGTCTACAACTTCAGGGAGCAGGCGACGAGCCTGGCGCGCGGCGAGCGCATCGCGCAGGGCATCGTCCTGCCCGCGGTGCGCGTGGAGTGGGAGGAGGTCGACGAGACCGGCGCGCCCTCGCGTGGCGGGTTCGGCAGCACCGGCGGGATGGGCTGAGACGGCGGGGCCTCTCACATCACGTCGTCGCGGGTGAAGAGCACGCGCAGCGGCACCGAGGCCATGGGCCGCTCGCCGAGGAGCACGTCGAAGCGATAGGTGCCGGCCTCGTGCACCCTGACCTCGAGGGGCACGTTCACGGTGGCGCCCGGGCGCTGGTCGCTGAACTCGACGTCGATCTCCGTGGATGGCCCCGCGTTGCCGGCGGGATAGTGGCTGGCGATGCGCACGCGCTGCGCGCCGCGGAGCGGGCCCGCGCGCAGCGTGACCAGCAGGCGGAGCGGCAGCACGGCCGCCGGCCGCAGGCCCAGCGGGTCCTGGTCGCTGGGCGGCGGAGGCTCGAGCACCACCCCTTCGACGATGCCCAGCACGTCCATCGAGCCGTCCTCGCGCAACTCGACGGCCTGGCAGAGCACGGCCATCGCGACCGACGGGCCGGTTTCGCTCGAGATCATGCGGGCACGGTACCACGCCCCGCGTGATGGTGGCCAGAGGCCGGCTGTGCGGCTAGCGGTACGCCGCGTGGCGCACGGGCGCGCCCATCACCCAGCCTCGCGCCTCGAGGCCGTCACGCCAGGCCTGGGACTGCTGGACGAGGCCGTCCCATGTGTCGAAGACCCGGCTCATGAGCGGGGCGTGGTTCATCACGTAGCGCAGTTCCAGGCCGAACGGGTGATTGGCGGCAACGCACTTCACGGCGTCCTTGCCCCGGTTCAGCGTCCAGAGTTCGGTGGGGACGTTGCTCATGGTCGTCTCCGGGTGGATCGATACCGATCGGGGCAGAGCAGGAAACGCGCCGATCGCGATCCGCGAAAACGGGCTGGAATTCGCGCGGCGGCGCCAGCCTGCGCCACGACCGTGTGCTTCTGGGATGGGAAACGCTGCACGTGGGCAGAATTTTCACACCCGCGCGGCGGCGTTGGACGCCGCGGAACGCCGCCTTAGCTCTGCCATATTGGACCGGCCTGGCAGCGGCGGCGGGCGGCGGCGCTGGTCAGGCGGGACCGATCTTGTCGACCGGCTGGTTGAGCACGAGCCAGTACAGGTTGAGCGTCCCCACCATGTCCATGAAGGCCTGGAGCTCCACCGGTTTGACGAGATACGAATTGGCACCGAGGTCGTAGGCCGCCTGTACGTCCGGCGCTTCCTTCGACGAGGTGAGCACGACCACCGGGCAGTGCCTGAGTCGCGCCTGCGCCCGGAGCCACGCGAGCACCTCGAGCCCGGACCGCCGCGGCAACTTCAGGTCGAGCAGGATCAGCGCGGGCGTCTCGCCGTCAGCCTGCGCGAGGTGCTCGATGGCGTCCTGGCCGTCGCTCAGGATGCGCAGGGGGTTGAGGAGGTTCAACTTCCGGAATGCGCGCTGCATCAGCAGCACGTCGTCGGGGTTGTCCTCCACCAGCACGATCGGGTGGTGCCTGGGAGCCGTCATCTGTGGGGGCCGTCCCGGCGACTGGGCGCCGGACGGGCTGGGAGTATAACCCGGGTGGGGGATCTGCCGGCGGCCGTCAGTGCAGGTGCTTGATCAGGATCACCTCGTTGCCCGACTCGTTGTAGATCACCTCGTCGACGATCTGCTTCACGAGCAGCATGCCGAAGCCGCCCGGCCGCAGACCTTCCGAGACGCGGACGCCGAGGTGCGTCAGCGGGTCGTCGAGGTGGCTGGCGGCATGCGGCAGCGAGTCGCGCCTGAACCCGGGACCGGGGTCGCGCACGTGGAACACGATGGTGCGATCGGTGCGGGCCGCGGTGACCTCCACCACCTTCTCGGGATCGAAGCCGGCGCCGTGTTCCATCGCGTTGATGAGCACCTCGCGAAAGGCCACCATCAGCAGGTCGCGTTCGTCCGGACCGAGATCGGAGCGATGCTCGGTCATGAACCGTGTCAGGCGCTCGGCGCTGACCAGCCGGCAGCTCACGCGCAGCGTGATCCAGTCGCGCCGGCCCGACACCAGTTCGATGCCGTCGTGCCAGTCGATCTCGTCGATGGCGCGCCGCGCCATCAGCGCCACTTCCGGGATGTCGAACGGGGCGCTGAAGGTCGCGAACACCTGCTGGCGCAGCGCCTCCACCACCTCGTCGGGTGTCTGCGACATCGCCAGCAGGATGGCGCGGATCCCGGGACGCAGGCGGTGGATCTCCTTCAGCAGCGACAGGTTCTCCGAGACGGTCGCGGCCGGATCGGTGATGAGGACGTCGCAGGCGCGCCGCCGCACGCAGCGCAGCGCGGCGGCGTTGCCGTCGCACAGGTCGAGGTCGGCATCCTCTAGCTCGCGCGCGCCGACGAGACCGCGCCGGAGGTCGTCGCTGCCGCCGACGATCAGCACGCGTCCGGCATGAGGACGCGCCTTGCAAGCCTCTGGCTGGGACGCCTGTGCCACCTGGAGCCCTGGAGCGTGCGGCAGCGTATCCCGCCGGGCCACCCGCCGGCAAGCCGGCGGCGCCAGGCCGCGCCCGCGCGGACGCCGGACACGATGCCGCACGGCGGCGTGATCGCCAGCATATCGTTGAGGTAACGTCTTCGCGCCGCCGATGCTGCGGCGCCTGGCACCGCCGCCGGGCGCCGCCGCAGCGGGATCCCCCTTCCCGCACACGTGCCCTTCCTCGGACACGGACGGCCCGGCCAGTCGCCCGCGTGATCCCGCCCCGCGTCGGAGGTGTGATGCCTCGCCTCGATCCCGACTCGCTCGACATGGTGCTGCAGACGCTGCGCGAATATGCCGCGCGCGAACTGCCGCCGGACGTGCTGCTGCGTCTCGACCACGAGGATCGCTTTCCGATGGAGGTGCTGCGCGATCTCTACGATCCGCAGCAGATCGGCCTGCACCTGCTGTTCCTCCCGGAAGACGTGGGCGGGCTCGGCGGCGGCGCATACGACATCTATCGGGTGTCGGCCGCGATGGCTGAAATCGATCTCGGCATCGCCACGGGCGTGCTGGCCACCTTCCTCGGCACCGACCCGATCATGGTGGGCGGCACGCCCAATCAGCGGCGGCGCTGGATGCAGCGCATCGCCGACGAGGGGCTGCTGGTGGCCTACGGCGCCACCGAACCCCAGGCCGGCAGCGACCTCTCGAACCTGCTGACGACGGCCGTGCCCGTCCACGAGGACGGGCGCCTCGCGGCGTACGTGCTCGACGGCCGCAAGCAGTGGATCAGCAACGGCGGCGTCGCGGAACTCTACACGGTGCTCGCCAGCGCGCCGGGCGGGCCGTCGTGGTTCGTCGTGGAGCGGGGCACGCCAGGTTTCTCGGCCGGCAAGCCCGAGGACAAGCACGGCATCCGGGCCAGCAACACCACCATGCTCTTTCTCGATGGCGTGCGCGTGCCCGCCGATCACCTCGTCGGCGAGGTGGAGGGCCAGGGGCTCGCGCAGGCGCAGGCCGTGTTCGGCTACACGCGCCTGATGGTGGCGGCCTTCGGGCTGGGCGCGGGCTGGGCGGCGCTGCAGCGCGCGATCCGCTACTCGCAGCAGCGAATCGCCGCGGGCGGGCCGCTGTCCGCGAAGCAGGGCTACACGCACAAGCTCATCGTGCCCCACGCGGTGCGCCTCGAGGCCGCGCGGGCCTACGTCGAGTGGGTGGCCGACCGGATCGATGCCGGCGAGCCCGATCTCGCCACCGAGGGCGCCGTCGCGAAGTACCTCGCCACCGAGGCGGGCAACCGCGCGGCCGAGGACGCGATCCAGGCGCACGGCGGCAACGGCTACACGAAGGAATACCTGGTCGAGAAGATCAAGCGCGACGTCCGCATCACCACGATCTACGAGGGCACCTCGGAGATCCTCGAGTGGACCATCGCCCGCGATCGCTGGCAGCTGCACCTGAAATCACGCGGCGCCCACTACCGCGACTGGGCCGCGCGCCTCGACGCGCACCAGGCCACGCACCCGGCGTGTGGCGCCGCCACGGCGGCGCTCGCGCTGCGGGCGCTGGCCGTGCTGCTCGAACGGTGCCGGATCGATCGCCTCACGCGGAACCAGCACGTGCTGTTCCGCCTCGGTGAGATCGTCGCGCACGCCGAGACGGCCGCGGTCTTCTCCGAACGGTCCGCGACGACTCCGACGACGGCGATGCCCTTCGACAGCGCGCTCTGGCAGGCCATGGCGCGGGTGTTCGCGCGCGAAGCCGCGCAGCGGGTGGCTTTCGACGGCCTGCGCTGGGCGATGGGTGCCGGGCAGTCCGATCCACAGCTCGCCCAGGCGCTCGACGTGGGTGGTGCGGCCCTCGCCCAGGCCGGCCTGCTCGAAGACATGGACACGATCGCGCATCGGCTGAACGAGACCTACCAGCCATGATGGCCGCGACGCGGACCGGCGCATCGCCAGAGGGGGATCGCCACAGCCTCGTTCCCCGACGGTAAGGCGGGTATCGCCATCTCCCCAGCGACCGCCTGGACACGCACCCCTGACGGAGACTCGAGATGAGTGAACGACGTGAACGGGCCGTCGCCGTGGTCGGGCTGGGCGCCATCCTGCCCGACGCCCTGTCGGCCCCGGCCTTCTGGAACAACGTCATCGGCCGGCGCTACTCGATTGCCGAGGTGCCGGCCGGCCGCTGGGCGATCGCCGACTACTACGACCCCGACCCGGCGGCGCCCGACAAGAGCTATTCGAAGATCGGGGGCTGGGTGCGCGGTTTCGCGTTCGACTGGAAGCGCTTCACGATGCCGCCGCGCGTGATGGCGGTCATGGACGAGGGGCAGCAGTGGGCCGTGACGATCGCGGCCGAGGCCCTGGCCGACTACGGCTACCCGTCGCGGCCGCTCGACCTCGATCGGACCGGCGTGATCTTCGGCGCGGCGATGGCCGGGGAACTGCACTACCTGACCAACCTGCGCGTCATGTTTCCGGAGTTCGTGCACGGGCTGGCGGGCGTGCCAGACTTCGGCGCGCTGCCCGCCGACCTTCGCACCACGATCCTGCGCCGCTGGCAGGAAGCCATGGACGCGCGCCTGCCGGTCATCACCGAGGACTCGATGCCCGGCGAACTGGCCAACATCATCAGCGGGCGCGTGGCGAACCTGCTGAACCTGCGCGGGCCCAACTTCACCACCGACGCCGCGTGCGCCTCCTCGTTTGCCGCCATCGACTCGGCCGTCGCCCTGCTCACCGATGGGCGCTGCGACGCGGTCATCACCGGTGGCGTCGATCGCAACATGGGGCCTTCGAGCTTCGTGAAGTTCTGCAAGATCGGCGCGCTGAGCGCCACCGGCACGCGGCCGTTCGGCGATGGGGCCGACGGCTTCGTGATGGGCGAGGGCGCCGCCGCGTTCGTGCTCAAGCGTCTCGCGGACGCCGAGCGCGACGGCGACCGCATCTACGCCGTGCTGCGGGGTATCGGCGGCGCCAGCGACGGCAAGGGCAAGGGCATCACCGCACCCAATCCGATCGGCCAGAGGCTGGCCGTCACGCGGGCGTGGGAGGACGCCGGCCTCGACCCGGCCACGGCCACCCTGGTCGAGGCGCATGGCACCAGCACGCGGGTGGGAGACGTTGTCGAGGTGCAGAGCCTCTCCGAAGCCTTCTCCGGCGCGCCCCGCCAGGCCATCGCGCTCGGGTCGGCCAAGAGCAACGTCGGGCACCTCAAGGCCGGCGCCGGCGCCGCGGGCCTGCTCAAGGCCATCTACGCGCTGCACTACAAGATGATCCCGCCGACGCTGAACGCCGAGCGGCCGAACCCCGCCATCGAGTTCCCCGCCACGCCCTTCCGGCTGGCCACCGAGGCGCGCGAGTGGGCTCGTGACACCGAACCGCGGCGCTGCGGCGTGAGCGCGTACGGGTTCGGCGGCACCAACTTCCACATCGCCCTCGAGGAGCACGTGCCTGGCGCGCTGACCGCGTCCAGGCGGACCGTGGCCGTCGCGAGCGTCCAGGCCCCGGCCGCGGTTGGCCAGGCTCCGCTGGCCGCGGGAGGATCCTCGCGCGGCCTCCGCGATCCGCTTCGTCCCCTCGTGGCGCTCGGTGCCCCCACCGCGGCCGCGCTCAAGGAGAAGGTGGAGGCGCTGCTTGCGCGGGCCAGGGACGGTTGGCGGCCGCCGCTGGCCCCGCCCGCGATCGCGGATCTGGCGGCGCGCGAGCGCGTGGTGCTCGACTACGGCTCCCAGGACGAACTCGTCGATCGCCTGCAGAAGGCCGAACGGGCGCTGGCCTTCGATGCGCCGCCCGCCTGGAAGGCGCTCGCCTCGCAGGGCGTGTTCCGCGGCAGCGGACCGCGGGCCGGGAAGATCGCGTTCCTGTTCCCGGGCCAGGGCTCGCAGTACGTGAACATGGGCAAGGTCCTGGCCTCGCGCGAGCCCGTCGTGGCCGAGGCCTTCGCCGAAGCCGACGCGGTGACCGGACGCATCCTCGGCACGCCGCTCTCGAACTACATCTTCGTGGACGAGGCCGACGCCGAGGCCGGCGCGCGCGCCGAGGAGGCCCTCAGGCAGACGGCGATTACCCAGCCGGCCGTGCTCACCGTCGATGAAGCCCTCCGCCGGTTGCTCGCCGAGTTCGGGATCGTGCCCGACTGCGTGATGGGCCACTCGCTGGGGGAATACGCCGCGCTGGTGGCGGCCGGCATCATGCCCTTCGCGCACGCGCTGGAGGCCGCCGCCGCCCGAGGCCGCGAGATGACGCGGGTGAGCATCGGCGACAACGGCCTGATGGCCGCCGTCATGGCCCCGCTCGCGGCGGTCGAGGAGGTGCTGCGATCGACGGACGGCTACGTCGTCGCCGCCAACATCAACAGCCACAACCAGGCGGTCATCGGGGGCGAGACGGCGGCCGTGCAGCGCGCCGTCGCGCTGTTCGTCGAGCGAGGCTTCCAGGCGGTTCCACTGGCCGTCAGCCACGCGTTCCACACCCGCATCGTCGCGCCGGCCAGCGGGCCGCTGCGCCAGGTGCTCGATCGCCTGACCATCAACGGCCCGCGACTGCCCGTGGTCGGCAACGTGACCGGCGACATCTACCCGCCGGCGCCGGAGGCGATCAAGGACCTGCTGGAGCGGCAGATCGCCTCGCCCGTGCAGTGGGTGAAGGGCCTCGAGACGCTCTACCGCGAGGGGGTACGCACCTTCGTGGAAGTCGGACCCAAGAAGGCGCTCAAGGGCTTCGTCGACGACGTGCTGGCCAGCCGCGGCGACGTGGTGTCGCTGTTCACCAACCACCCGAAGCCGGGACCGCTGCCCACCTTCAACCAGGCGATCTGCGGGCTCTACGCGGTAGGCTGGGGCCTGCCCGCTCCTTCGCCGATCGTTCTGTCGCCCATCGCGGCCGATGCCGCCGGATCAGCCGCCGTGGCGCCGTCTCGCCCGGCGCTGCCCCCTGAACGCCCTGTTTCGTCTGACCTGCCCGCTGCGCCGTCCGCCGGCCTGCGAGCCGGAGGTGCGCCGGTGCCCATGCCCGTCACGCTCGCGATGTCGCCGCCCGCTGTCGAATCGGTTGCCCAGTTGATGGCCACCCTGCTGCAGTCGCTGCACCAGCCCGGTCCGCGCGTCATCGATCGCAACGACGCGCCGTCGGGATCCATCGTCATCACCGGGACCGGTCTGGGGCTGCCCGGGGCCGAGAAGGCCATCATGGATCCCGCCAACGCCGAGCGCATCCTCCGTGGGGAGCAGTTCATCGACCTGCTGCCCGAGCGGTTCCGCGAGCAGATGGCCGTCAAGCGTGTGACGCGTGTCGTGAAGGCGGAGGACGGTTCGGGCAGCTTCCAGACCATCGACGACACGGCGGACGTGATCAAGCTGGCCGGCCGCCCGGGAACTTTCGATCTGGCGGCCGAGTACGGCGTGTCGGAGAAGCTCGTCGAGGCGCTCGACATCACCACGCAGCTCGCCATGGCGGCTGGCATCGACGCGCTGCGCGAGGCCGGCATTCCCCTGGTGCAGATCTGGCGGAAGACCACCACGGGCAAGCACCTGCCCGACCGCTGGATGCTGCCCGAGGCGCTGCGCGAGGAAACCGGCGTGATCTTCGCGTCGGCGTTCCCGGGCTTCGACCGCTTCACCGACGAACTGGAGCGGTACTACGCGCACCAGGGGCGGCTGGCCCAGCGTGAGTCACTCGAGGCGCTGCGCCTGGTCACTCGCGATCCCGACACGCTGCGCGAGATCCACCGGCGGCTCACCGCCCTTGACGATCTCCTCGCCCGCGAGCCCTACGACTTCGACCGCCGGTTCATCTTCCGCGTCCTCACGATGGGGCACAGCCAGTTCGCCGAGTACATCGGCGCGCGCGGGCCGAACGCCCACGTCAACGCCGCCTGCGCCAGCACGGCGCAGGGCATCGCGATCGCCGAGGACTGGATCCGCAGCGGCCGCTGCCGGCGCGTCGTCGTGATCGGCGCCGACAACGTCACCAGCGAGAAGCTGATGGGATGGGTGGGCGCCGCGTTCCTGGCCACTGGCGCGGCGGCCACCGATGACAAGGTGAGCGAGGCCGCCGTCCCCTTCGACCGCCGGCGCCACGGCACGCTGCTCGGAATGGGCGCCTGCGCGCTGGTGGTCGAGAGCCAGGACGCCGTCGAGGAACGCGGCATGCGCGGCATCGTCGAACTGCTGAGCACCGAGACGCGCAACAGCGCGTTCCACGCCACGCGGCTCGACGTCGACCACGTCTCGGCGACGGTGGAGAACCTCGTGGCGTCGGCCGAACGGCGCTTCGGCGTCAACCGGCACCACATCGCGCCCGAGACCGTGTTCGTCTCGCACGAGACGTTCACCCCCGCGCGCGGCGGCAGCGCGTCGGCCGAGGTGGCCGCGCTGCGGCGCGTCTTCGGCCAGGCGGCGAGCGAGATCGTCATCGCCAACACGAAGGGCTTCACCGGTCATCCGATGGGCGTCGGCATCGAGGACGTGATCGCGGTGAAGATCCTCGAGCACGCCATCGTGCCGCCAGTGCCCAACTTCAAGGAGGTGGATCCGGACCTGGGTCCGCTCACCCTGAGCCGCGGCGGGCGATACCCCGTGAAGTACGCCATCCACCTCGCCGCCGGCTTCGGTTCGCAGATCGCGCTGACGCTCACGCGCCGTATCCCCGGCAGCCTCGATCGGGTGGATAACGCGCCGCTCTACCAGAAGTGGCTCGACGATGTGAGCGGGTACGATCGGGCCGGAACCGAGGTCGTCAAGCGCACGCTGCGCGTGATCTCGCGCGGCGTGCCGGCGCGGACGGCCGAGCCGGGCCGCTGGCACTGGGGCACGGGCCCCGCCCGGCGGGCGCCGGTGCCGGGTGACGGCGTGCCAGCGACGGGCGTGAGCCAGCCGGTGCCGCCCGTCGTGACGGGCGCGACCGGATGGCCGGCCGTCGGGCATGCTGCCGTCGTGATGCCGGCTCCGCCAGCGGCCGACGTGTCTGCGCCGGCTCCCGCGGCAGCCGCTGCGCCGGTGCACGCCGCGCCGGTGCCTCTGTCGGGTTCCCCGTCCGCGACGGCATCGCCGGCCGTGGCGGTGCCTGCCGCAGGTGGTGCCGCGACGGCGCCGGGCGGCGCCGTGGCCGCGTCCGGCCCGGATCCGGTGACGGCGCGGGTGGTGGCGATCGTCGCGGAGAAGACGGGCTATCCCGAGGACATGCTGGATCTGGATCTCGACCTCGAGGCGGATCTGGGCGTGGACACGGTGAAGCAGGCCGAGACGTTCGCGGCGGTGCGGGAGGCGTATGGGATCCCGCGGATCGAGACGCTGAGGCTGCGCGACTTCCCGACGCTGAAGCACGTGGTGGGGTTCGTCTTCCAGTATCGGCCCGACCTCGTGCCGCCGCCCGGGGGCGGCGGCATGCCGGCCGCGGCGGCGCCTGCCGCGGGTGGTGCCGCGACGCCGGCCTCCGTGCCGGCATCGGATGCCTCGCGGCCCGCCGACAGCGGGTTGGCCGATCTGGCCGCGGCCGACCGCGTGCCGCGCCGGGTGGTCACGCCCGTCGTTCGCCCGCCGCTCACGCTGTGCAAGCCCACGGGCGTCGTCCTCGGTCCGGGCTCGCGCGTGGTCGTGATGAACGACGAGCGCGGCGTCGGCCGCATTCTCGCCGAGCGGCTCACCGAGCGCGGCGTCACCGTGCTCTCCTTCGACGATGCCCCGTCAGCCGAGGAGTTGACGCGGACGCTCGGCGAGTGGTGCGCGCAGGGGCCTGTGGCCGGCGTGTACTGGCTGCCGGCTCTCGACCGCGAGCCGTCCCTGGCGGAGATGGATCTCCAGGCGTTTCGCGAGCAGAACCGGCGGCGGACCAAGAACCTCTACACCGTGATGCGGGCGCTCAACGAGGTCGTGGCGCCACCCGGAACGTTCCTGGTGTCGGCCACGGCGCTCGGCGGGGTGTTCGGCCAGGACGAGCGCGGCGCGAGCGCGCCGCTCGGCGGCGGCGTGCTCGGCTTCACCAAGGCCTACAAGCGCGAGCGGCCGGAGGTCACGGCGAAGGCGGTCGACTTCGAGGGTGGGGCAGGCCCCGCCGAGGCGGCCGACGCCCTGCTCGCCGAGACGCTTGCCGATCCCGGGATCGTTGAAGTGGGCTACCGCGACGGCCGGCGATGGACGCTCACGCTCGAGGAGTGTCCCGCTGCCGATGGCCGCGCCGGCCTGACGCTCGACCACGACACGGTCTTCGTCGTGACTGGAGCCGCCGGCGGCATCACCAGCGCCATCGTCGCGGACCTGGCGGCGGCCTCGGGCGGCATCTTCTATCTGCTGGATCTCGTCGAACTGCCTGCCGCCGGCGATCCTGACATCGCCCGCCTGCGTGAGGGGCGCGAGGTGCTCAAGCACGCGCTCATCGAGGAGGCGAAGGCGCGCGGCGAGCGGCCGACGCCCGTGCAGATCGACCGCCGGGCGCTGGCCGTCGAGCGTCGAGAGGCGGCCCTGCGCGCGGTGGAGGCGGTGACGCGCGCCGGCGGCACGGCGCACTACCGTCGCGTGGATCTGCTCGATGGCCCCGCCGTGACGGCGGTGATCGACGACGTGCGCACGGCGCACCGCCGCCTCGACGTGCTGGTGCACGCCGGCGGCCTCGAAATCAGCCGGGCGCTCGCGGAGAAGGAGCCCGCCGAGTTCGACCTGGTGTTCGACGTCAAGGCCGATGGGTTCTTCAACCTCCTGCGTGCGGCCGAGGACCTGCCGCTGGCCGCCACGGTCGTGTTCAGTTCCGTCGCGGGCCGTTTCGGCAACAGCGGGCAGACCGACTACAGCGCGGCCAACGCGCTGTTGTGCACCATGTCGCGCGATCTCATGGGCCGGCGCCCGGCGACGCGCGCCATCGCCATCGACTGGACCGCGTGGGGCGGCATCGGCATGGCCACCCGCGGCTCCATCCCGAAGGTGATGGAGATGGCGGGCATCGAGATGCTGCCGTCGGAGGTGGGCATCCCCACCGTGCGGCGTGAGCTCACCGCCGGCCGTCGCGCCGACGAGATCGTCGTTGGCGGACGGCTGGGAATCCTCGCCGACGAGTGGGACGACACCGGCGGGCTCGATCCCGCCGCGGCGTCGGCCTGGCTGGCGGCGCGCTCGCCGCGGCTCGGCATGGTCGGACGCGTCGAGGCGGCGCGGCTCTACGGCGGCCTCGCCGTCGAGACCACGATCGATCCGGCGGCGCAACCGTTCCTGCACGATCACCAGATCGACGGGACGCCCGTGCTGCCCGGCGTGATGGGCGTCGAGGCCTTCGCGCAGGTGGCCAGCCTGCTGTGCCCCGATCTCTCCGTGGCGACCGTCGAGCAGGTGGAGTTCCAGTTGCCGTTCAAGTTCTTCCGCATGCAGCCGGCGACGCTGCGGCTGATTGCCACGGGCCACGCGGCGCCGGACGGGCAGGTGCTGGTGGATGTCGGCCTCTGGTCGATCCTGGCGCCCCGGCCGGACGTGCCGCCGCAGCGGCGGCTGCACTTCCGCGGGCGAGTCAGGATGACGAGTGGTCCGCTGACGCGCCCCGCGATCGCGCCCGGCGATCGCGGCCCCGGCGGCGCCATCGTCGGCCGCGAGGCGATCTACCGGTGCTACTTCCACGGACCCGCCTACCAGGTGCTCGACGACGTGTGGCTCGACGACCGCCGGGCCGCGGGACTGATGGTGCACGGCCTGCCGCCCGACACCTCGCCGGAGGACGTCGCATCCCTGATGGCGCCACGGCTGATCGAGTGCTGTTTCCAGACGGCTGGGATCCTGCAGATCGCGCGCGATGCCACGCTCGGGTTGCCCACCGCCTTCGGCGCCGTGCGCGTGTACCGGCGCCCCGAGGAGGCCGATGGCGAGCGCCTGCGCGCGCTGATCGTCCGCCGCGACGGGGAGCCGCCCGTGTACGATGCACGCGTGGTGGACGATCGCGGGCGGGTCTACGTCGAGCTGGAGGGCTACCGCACGGTGGCGCTGCCCGGCCCGGTGAGCCTCGACGGTTTCGCCGCCGGCGGGCCCGCCGGGACCGGAGCATGATCCACTGGCGGTTTGGCGGCTGGCGCGACGAAGGGCTGCCGGCGCGCGAGGACGCCGCGTCGTGGCTGTGCGCGGAGGAGCGTGAGCGGCTCGCCGGGTTCACCGTCGCCAAGCGCGTGGAGGACTGGCTGGTGGGGCGGCTCAACGCAAAGGCGCTGGTGGTCGACGCCCTCGTCTACCGTTACGGCGTGCGGCTGCCGCCCGACGTCATCCACGTGTGGAGGCAGCCCTCCGGCGCGCCGGCCGTCCGCCTGATCGGCGATCGGGAGACCCTGCGCGGCCTGCCTGCCGATCCGCCGCTCTGCCTGACCAACAGCCACTCCCACGGGCACGCGCTGTGCGCCGCGGTGTGGCTCGACGGGTTCGAATTGTCGGCGCCCATCAGGTCGCTTGGCGCCGACCTGGAGTGGGTGGAGCCGCGCAGCGACGCCTTCCTCCGCGACTTCCTCACCAGCGAGGAGCGTGCCTGGTGCGCGACGGCCGCCGGCGACGCGCGACACCAGATCGCCAACCTCGTGTGGAGCGCGAAGGAAGCGGTGCTCAAGGTGGTGCAGCGCGGCCTCAGCGTCGACACGTGGTGGCTGTCGTGCCTGCCAGCGCCAGGCCCCGAGGCGCACTGGCTGCCGCCGCTGCTGACGCCGATCGACGGGGAGTGGGAGCCGCTGGCGGTCACCTGCGACGCGCGGTTTCCCACTCACGGGCTGACGTTTGCCGCGATGTGGCGCGAGATCGGCGGCTTCGTCGCCACCATTGCGGTGGGCGTCACGCCGGCGGCCTGACGCTGCCCGCCGCGCGCAGGCGCTCCATCTCGTTCGCCATCCCCCGTTCGATCGCGGCGATCACCCATGGCCGCAGGCGGGCCGGGGGGATGATCTCGTCCACCGATCCGACCTGCACGGCGCGCTGGACGCTGTGGATGCGATCGAACTCCTCGGCCACCTCGCCGAGCTTCTCGGATCGCACCGCCTTGACGAGCGCGGCCAACCGCGCGCGCAGCCGGCGCTTGCCGTCCTCGTCGGCCGCCGCCATCTCCTTCTCGATCGCCGCCACGCGCGCGTCCTTCCGCGTGCGCTGGTCCACGTCGCGGGCGAAGACCACGGCGGCCGCCGGGGCGCCGCCGATCACCGACGCGAAGGAGCCCTCCAGCGCGGCGACCTGCATGTTGTCGTTCAGCGTGCGCGAGAAGACGACGAACGCGCCGCCGTGATAGCGCGAGATGACGACGAAGACGATGGGGCCCTCGAAATTGGTGATCGCCCGGCCGATCTCCGCACCGAACTCCAGTTGCCGCCGCCGCATCGACTCGGGGGAGCCGTCGAAGCCCGACAGGTTCGCGATCACCACCAGCGGGCGGTTCCTGCTGGCCGCGTTGATGGCGCGCGCCACCTTCTTGGACGCCATGGGGAACAGCGTGCCCGACGTCCAGTGGTCGGGGCCGTCGGTCGGGACGAAGCCGAGCCGCGCCAGGGCGCGCGACTCGAACCCGAGCATGCACACCGGGTACCCGCCGACGTGCGCGTCCCACACCACGGCCACCTCGGCGTCGCGCCAGCCGGCCCATCGCTCGAGCGGCGCCTGATCCCCGTCGCTCACGGCGAGCATCACGCGACGGATGTCGAACGGCTTCTTGCGCCCGGGGTTGGTGTCGTCGCTGAAGACGTCGCCGACGGTCTGGAACTCGGCGCCGTCGAGCCGGCCGTGCGGGAAGCTGCGGACGTCGCGGTCGATCGGGTCGCTGGTGGCGGCGCGGCGGGGGAACCGCTCACCGGAGGCCAGATAGCTGTGGTCGTAGTGCCGCAGCAGGATGCGGCACGCCTCCGCGAGATCGCGCGCGAAGTACTGCGCCTGGCCGTTGGGCCCCATGATGCGCTCGTAGCCGCCGATGCCGAGGTTGTCCTCGGCCGAGACCGACCCCGAGTAGTCGAGCGCGGTCTTGCCGGTGAGCACCATCGCGCTCTCCGGCATCATCACCAGGATGCCCCGGGTGTGCATCAGCATCGTCGCCTCGGCGTTCCAGTAGGGCTGGGCGCCGACGTTGATGCCGGTGACGACGATGTTCACCTCGTGGCCTGCCTGGGTGAACTCGATCAGCCGCCGCAGCACGCGGCCGATCCAGTCCATGTTCTCCGTGCCGCTCTCCATCGAGATCTTGGCGCCGGCCGACAGCGAGAACCACTCGAAGGGGACGCCCATGGCTTCGGCCAGGTCGAGCCCCGCGAGGATGCGCCGGCACTCGGGTTCGGCGATCGAGCCCACTTCCTTGCTGGGATCGCCGAGCACGATCACGCGTGACAGCCCCTCGGGGTGCTTCCTCGTGAAGTTGCGGATCACGCCCGCGACCACGTTGGCCGTGTTCTTCCCATAGGGGCGCGTGACGGGCACCAGGCGGCCGTCCGCGTCGAGATCGTGCTCGAGGAACTCGCCCGGCGGCGTGTCGGTCTCGGTCGGCGTACCGGTGGGCGTGAGCAGCCGGATCACCTCATAGGGGTAGGTCAGGCCGCGCTGCCGCATGCGGACCACCTTCTGCGTGTACTCGTCGAGGGGCTCGATCAGGCGCGCGCTCGGGCTGGTGAACTGCAGGACCAGACCGTGGCCGCCGGCGGCGGACATGCTGAGGGCGGTGTCCTGCAGGGCGTTGGTGTCGGGGTCGGGCATGCGCGCCCGCAGGATGATCTTCTCGAGGCCCAGGCCCTCGGTGTGCCCGCTCATCCGGCGCATCACGCCGACCAGTTCGTCGCGGCTGATGGTCATGGCCGGCCACACGTCGAGGAAGATGCGGTTCCAGTGCAGCCGCTCTCCCGGCTCACGCCGGACCTGCACCTCGCGGATGGCCGCGGCGGCCTCGAGCAGCATGCGCTCGAGGTGGGGAATCTGCAGCAGGCTGCCGTCGGCGTCGCGCACCGGCGTCACGTCGCGGACCTCCGACAGCGCGAACAGGCGCTGGTCCCTGGCGTTCTCGCGTGCGGTGGCGTGGAAGAGGAACACGTCCTCCACCGACGGCAGCCGCTCGATGTCGAACTTCTGGAAGCGCGCGACGGCCAGGCGCTTGCCCGACATCGGGTGCAGGCCGCGGTAGACGCGGTCCTCGTGCCACCGGCCGCCGGTCTGCCTGAAGGTGTAATAGCGCGTGGCGCTGGTGGCCCAGTCGGCGCGGGCCCCGCCGAGCGCGATCACCACGCGCCGCACCGGCCGCGCGAAGGCGACGGCCTCGAGCCTCGCCAGCAGCGCGCGCGCGGTTTCGTCCGCATCGCGGCCGCTGTCTTCGTCTCCGCACACGTAGACGTCGTACAGCGCCTCGTCCTGTGCCGGCCGGTGGTCGGCCGCGGCCGCCATCGTCGCCAGCGCCCCGGCCAGTTCCATCCAGCCCGCATGGCTGGCGACCAGGTGCAGCCGGCGCTCGTCGTATTCGTACTGCGCGAGGAAGAGGCTGCGTCCGTCGACTTCCCGTGTGGCGCACCCGTCGAGCGCGCGGAAGCGGTAGTAGCGCCGCGTGAGCACCTCGAGCATCACCTGGCGGAGCACCGGCGCCGCGTCCTCGAAGCGACCCGAGAGGAGGCCGCCGAGCGGCAGCGGACAGTCCACGAGCGCGCGGATGCACGCCTCGCGATCCGGCGCGTCGGGATCGCGCATCGCGTGTGCCAGATAGGCCTCCATCTCGGCGTAGATGGCCTGCCTCCCGCGTTCGAAGATCGGTTGCTCGACGTAGCGGTAGCGGACGTCGCGCGCCAGGTCGGTGAGCGGCGGGAACTGTCCTTCGGAGGCGTGGATCAGCCGATCGAGGATGCCGGCGAACTCCGGGCCGGTCTTCGAGAGCAGGGCCGGCGCCTGCCGCAGGCGCCGGTCGAGGATCGCGAGCACGGCCCGCACCTGCTGATCGACGCGCGCGTGCGCTCTGTACATCCAGAACAGTCGCGACTTCAGCGCGCCGGTCACCTCGAGGCTGTCCGATCCGTAGTGTCGCAGCGCGCGCCGGAGGTTGGCGACGAAGGCCGGCGGCAGATCGGCGCCGCGCGCCTCGATCGTCCGCAGGTAGGTGAGCAGGTACTGGCCCGTGCTGAGCGCCGTGGGATCGTCGCCGGCGTCGGGGCCCGCCTGGCGGCGGAACAGCGCCGAGATGTCGGCGAAGACCTCGAGGATCTGGTCTTCGCGGCGCAGGATCGACGGCTCGTCGGGCGGCAGCCGATCGCAGGTGCGCCGATAGTCGTCCACGAGCCGGCGCGCCTCGGCCGCGTCGATGTCCGAGCCGCGCACCAGCGCGTGCAGGTCGTCGAGCAGCGCGTCCGCGCGGTCGAGATCGGGCGCGGCGAACGCGCCGGCGAAGGCCTTGAGCCCCACCAGCGCGGCGCGCAGGCGGCTCGCGGGCTTGCCGCCCTCGGAGGGCACCAGCGACCGGCCGTCGAACCGCACGCGGTCGCCGGCATCGGCGAGGCCGCCCGCGATGTCGGGATCGATGGCGAGCAGCCGTGTGCCCGCACCGACCTGCGCGTTCTGCATCACGGAGACCTCCCGCACCGTGCCGTCGCAGGGCGAGAGGACGTCGGTCTCCATCTTCATCGACTCGAGGGTGGCCACGCGCTGGCCGGCCTTGACGCGGTCGCCGGGCTGTACCTGGAGCGCCACCACCACCGCCGGGCCGACGGCGCGGATGTCGCCCTCCTCCTCGCGCGAGATGCGGTGCAGTGCGCCGCCCACCTCGATGAGGTGCGTGGAGCCGACCCGCGACGCGATCGTGCGGTGACGCGTGCCCGCATGCGTGAGCACGCGCACGCCGATCGCGATCGGATCCACCCACAGGTTGACGCGTGCGCCGTCGACGTCCACGCGGTAGTGCTCGACGCTCAGCCGGAACACCCGGAGCGCGTAGCGGTGTCCGCGGTAGCGCATCTCGACCATGCGTCCGATCTCCGGCTCGACGTGAGGCCGCATGCGCTGCGCGGACGCGAAGAACTCGTCGCGCTCGGCCAGGAACCCGGCCTCGTAGACATCGACGGCGGCCTGCAGCAGCGCGATGTCGCCATGGTCGTGGGACACGTGCTGGCCCCGGGCCGCCACGGCATCGAGCCAGTCGACCGTGATCGCGCCATCCCGGACCTCGGGGCGCTCCACGAGGTGCTCGAGGAAGGCGCGGTTGCTCACGCCGCCGTCGACGATGATCGTGGCGTCGGCCAGGCCCGCGGCCAGCGTGTCGAGCGCTTCGTCGCGCGTCCGGCCCCAGCCGATGAGCTTGGCGAACATCGAGTCGTATTCGGGGCGCACCGCATCGCTCTCGTTCACGCCGCTGTCGAGCCGCAGCCCGTGCCGCGTGGGCACCCGCAGCACCCGCACGACGCCCGGCGCGGGGATGAACCCCCGGCCGGCGTCCTCCACCGTGATGCGGACCTCGACGGCGTGGCCGGTGGCCGCCGGCGGTGCTCCGTCGAGCAGGCCGCCGCGCGCGAGGTGGATCTGCAGCATCGCCAGATCGAGCCCGGTGGTCATCTCGGTGACCGCGTGCTCGACCGACAGCCAGGGGTTCGCTTCCATGAAGTGGAAGCTGTGGCTGGACGGCTCGTAGAGGAACTCGATGGCGCCCACGCTCTCGAAGCCCGCGGCCTGGCACAGTCGCACGGCCGCCGCGCACATCGCCGCGTCCACCTCGGCGGGCAGGCCGGGGGCGGGCGATTCCTCCATCACCTTCTGGTGCCGGCGCTGCACGGTGGCGCCGCGCACGTCCACGGCCCACGTCGTGCCCTGGTGATCGGCCACCACCTGCACCTCGCGGTGACGCGCGCCGTCGATCCACCGCTCGACGAAGACGGTGTCGACCCCGAAGATCCGGCGCGCCTCCAGGCGGGCGCCGTCATAGGCTTCGGCCAGTTCGGCGGGCGTCGCGGCGCGGCGGATGCCGCGGCCGCCAACGCCGGCGGCCGCCTTGACGACCACCGGGTAGCCAATCTGATCGGCGTGGGCGCGTGCGGCCTCGATCGATCGGGCGGCGGCGCCGCTCCACGGCGTCACCGGCAGGCCCACCTGCGACGCGAGCCGCTTGGCGGCGACCTTGTCGCCGAGCAGGCGCATGGCGGCGGCGGGCGGGCCGATGAAACTGAGGCCCAGGCGCTGGCAGAGATCCACGAACTCCGGCCGCTCGGCCACGAAGCCCCACCCGGCCCACGCCGCGTCGGCGCGGCAGGCCACGAGCGCCCGCTCCAGCCGCGCCTGATCGAGATAGGCCCACCGGCGCCACGACTCGCTGTCATCGAACTCCGGACCGATCTCCAGCCGATCGTCGGCCTCGCGCACGAATCGCGATCGCCGGTCGCCCTCGGTGAAGAGGGCGATCGTGGCGATCGACGTGCCGTGCGCCCGGTTGTAGTCGCGCACGGCCTTGATGAAACGCACCGCGGGCTCCCCACGATTGACGATCGCGATCCGGCGGAAATCGGGCGGCATGGGATCCTCGCAAGGGCAGCCGGAGACGAACCCGGCGCTGCCGGGATGTGCGGGTGCCGGGTTCAGGCCGCGAGAGTCGGGGGGGCAGCGGTGCTGCGCGGCCTGGAGAACGCCGGTGCCGGCGACGGCGGGAAGCGCGCGCCGGTTCCGGTGCGCGCCAGTCTACAGAAACACCAGCTCAGCCGCGATGGAACACAGAGCGAAAGGCGCGCTGCGGCAGGTGACGCCGCACCGCGGCGCGCCCGCGGCTCAGAAGAGGCCGTCCACCGACAGGTAGCGCTCGCCCGTGTCGTAGCAGAACGTCAACACCCGCAGCGGACCGGGCCGCGTCGCGAGGTGACGCGCGACGGCCGCAAGCGATGCACCCGAGGAGGGGCCCACGAGCAGGCCTTCCTCGCGCGCCGCGCGCGCCGCGTACGCGAAGGCCTCTTCGTCGCTCACGCGAATCACGCCGTCGAGCGTCTCGCGGTGCAGGTTCGCGGGCACGAAGCCCGCGCCCAGGCCCTGCAGCCTGTGCGGGGCCGGCGAACCGCCCGAGATGACCGGCGACTTCTCGGGCTCGACCGCGAAGGTGAGCAGCGCCGGCCAGTGCCGCTTCAGGGCCTCGCTCACACCGCTGATGTGGCCCCCGGTCCCGACGCCCGTGATCAGCACGTCGAAGCCTTCGGGGAAGTCCTCGAGGATCTCGCGCGCGGTCTCCGTGCGGTGTACCTCGACGTTGGCGGGGTTCTCGAACTGCTGCGGCATCCAGGCGCCGGCCGTCTCGGCGACCAGTTGCTGCGCGCGCGCGATTGCGCCGGGCATGCCCTTCTCGCGCGGCGTCAGGTCGAAGGCGGCGCCGTAGGCGGCCATCAGCCGCCGGCGCTCGACCGACATCGACTCGGGCATCACCAGCACGAGCCGGTAGCCCTTCACCGCGGCGGCCATGGCCAGGCCGATCCCGGTGTTGCCCGATGTGGGCTCGATGATGACGCCCTCACGCGCCAGCACGCCGCGCGCCTCCGCCTCCTCGATCATCGCGAGCGCGATGCGGTCCTTGATGCTGCCGCCCGGGTTGGCCCGTTCGAGCTTCACCCACACCTCCGCCGGAGGCGCGAAGAGCCGATTCAGCCGGAGATGGGGCGTGTTGCCGATGGTGTCGAGAATCGTCCTGGCGCGCATGGGTCTCCCCGTGAAGTCGTCCTGTGTCGTCGTGTTGCCGCGGGGCGCCGCGAACCCGTGCAGGTCCTGCATCCCGGGGCGCTGCCTCAGAGGCTCGAGTCCGGTGGCAGCCTGCCGTTGCGCGACTGCCATTCCACCGGCGTCACGTGGGTCACCACCGAGAACGCCGGCACGCTGTGCGTGAGCCACACGTTGCCGCCGATCACGCTGCCGCGGCCCACCACCGTCTCGCCGCCGAGGATCGTCGCGTTCGCGTAGATCACCACGTCGTCCTCGATGGTGGGGTGGCGCCGCGCCCGCGCGAGATCCTTCCGCACCCGCAGTGCGCCGAGGGTCACGCCCTGGTAGAGACGCACCCGGTCGCCGATCACGCTGCTCTCGCCGATGACGATGCCCGTGCCGTGATCGATGGCGATCGATCGGCCGATGCGCGCGCCGGGATGGATGTCGATGCCCGTCGCCCGGTGCGCCGCCTCGGTGACCAGCCGGGGCAGCAGCGTGACGCCGAGGCCCAGCAGGCTGTGCGCGATGCGGTAGCAGGCGAGCGCGTACACGCCGGGGTAGGCGAGGATCACCTCGTCGACACTGGATGCCGCGGGGTCGGCCTCGCAAGTCGCCTGCGCGTCCAGCATCAGGTCCTCGTGCCACTGGGGCAGGCAGCCGACGACGGCCTCGGCCACGCGCCGGGCGTCGTCGGCCGGGCTGCCGCTGTCGAGGAGGAACCCCGACACGCGGTCGCGCAGGTCGGTCATCTCGCGCAGGATCGCCGCCGGCTCGCCGCGCCGGGCGTGGGCCAGGTGCGGGAACAGCAGCGCCAGCGCATCGTCGATCAGCGCACGGGCCTGCTCGTGCGCGCGCGGCGGCAGGCGATAGCCATCACGCGCCTGGCGGACGTGCCGCAACCAGGCATCGAGGCCGTTCATGGCAGGGCTCCAATGAATGCCGCCATTGTACGGCGCCGCGCGTGCGGCGGCTGTCAGAGGTGCGTCATGGCCGCCGGCGCGATCGGCGGCCATGGCGGCTGCGAGGCGGCGTCGCAGGCATGCGACAATGGCCTTTCGCCCGGGACGTTCCGGCCCCGCCTGTCGCGGGCGCGATTCCGCCCCGGTCCGCTGCCGCATGGAATTCCTGATCGACGTCTTCCTCCACCTCGACAAGCACCTGGCCGAGTTCGTTGCGCTCTACGGCGTGTGGGTCTACGGGCTGCTGTTCGTGATCGTGTTCGCGGAGACCGGCCTGGTGGTGACGCCGTTCCTGCCCGGCGACTCGCTGCTGTTTGCCACCGGCGCGCTTGCCGCCACCGGCGCCCTGCACATCGGGCTGGTGGCCGGCCTGCTGCTGGCCGCGGCCATCCTCGGCGACGCCGTCAACTACGCGGTGGGACGCTACGTCGGCCCGCGTGTCTTCAGCGCGCACGACGAGCGGACGAAGTGGCACCGCCTGCTCAATCGCGATCACCTCGACAAGGCGCACGCCTTCTTCGAGAAGTACGGCGGCAAGGCGGTGGTCATCGGCCGCTTCGTGCCCATCGTGCGCACGTTCGTGCCCTTCGTCGCCGGCGCCGCGTTCATGACCTACCCGAAGTTCGCCTTCTACAACGTGGCGGGCGCCGTGCTGTGGGTCGGTATCTGCGTGGGCGGCGGATGGCTCTTCGGCAACGTCCCGGTCGTCAAGAACAACTTCAGCCTCGTGGTGATCGGCATCGTCGTGGTCTCGCTCATGCCGGCCGTCGTCGAGCTGATCCGGACCCGGCGCGTGGCCGGCCAGGAAGCGTAGCGCGGCCGGGCCCGCGGCGGCGCCGGCCGGAGGATCGGCAGCCTCGCGAGGCGGGATCTGGATGGAGTCCGCGGTCCGGGGCCGCGGGCTGCGCCCGGCTTGCGGCCCGGCTTCAGCGACGTGATCGGGCGGCGGCCGCCGCGCGCAGCCACCCGCGAGCCATGGCGTGAACCTGCCAGCCGGCCGATGGGGCGTCGAGCACCCGGCGCGCCGCGAGCGCCAGCGCATCGAGGTCGCTCGTCCGGTCGTCTTCGTCGGAGGCCAGCGACGCCTGTGCCGCCAGGAAGCGGCCCCACCTGAGCTGCACGACCGCGTCGGAGGGCGAGAGCGAGGCGGCGCGCGACAGCAGCGAGCGCGCTTCGCCCGGCTGCTGCTCGCGCACGGCGAGCGCGCCGAGCGCCGACAGCGCCCGGGCGTGCGATCCGTCGTGGCCGAGCGCGGACTCCAGGTGGTTGCGCGCTTCGTGGTCGCGGCCGAGCCGCAGCAGCAATTCTCCCAGCCAGGCTTCCGCGTCGGCGGGTGCCAGCGGCGCGCTGCCGCCGCGTCGGTCGCTCGGTCCAGTCACGCGCACGCGGGTGGTGAGGAAGCGGCCGCGCGCCAGGTAGTCGTCCAGTTCCTTCTCCAGTACCGCCGGGGGAGCCGCGAACGCCCGGTCGAATGCCTCTGTCACGGGCACGCCCTCGGCCGTCGACCGCAGGTACTCGAACAGTTGCGGCGCGCGTTCCCGGTTGCCCGCCAGCAGGTAGTGCGCCGTGAGCCATGCCTGCGCGTAGAACACGTCGCGCTGCGGGCCCTCGTTGTAGAACGCCGAGTCACGCGTCACGGCGAGCAGGTCGGTGAGCGGCAGCCGGGGCTCGCGCGCGAGCACCCGCAACCACGAAGCCGGTGGCAGGCCGACGACGGCCTCGCCATCGTCCTGCGGCAGCCGCAGCGTGGCGTGGAACTCGGCGAGTCCCTCGTCGAACCACGCGGGCAGTTCGCCAGTGGCCTGACGTGCCAGGAAGTGGCTGAACTCGTGAAACACCGCCGCCCACGCCGGGCCGCTGTCGCCCTCGGCCGGGGCAACCGTGATGAAGTGTTGCTCGTCACCGGGCAGGTAGGCGCCGCCCACCTCGACCACGCGGCCCTCGTAGAGGGGACGGAAGGCGTGGGCCGTCGCCTGATCGCCGAACACGAAGACGACCAGCGGGCCGGCACGCCGCTCGCCCGGGGGAGACGGCACCGCGACGAAGGCACGCCGGGCACGGGCCAGCGTGTCGGCGACGGCCTCCACCTGCTCGCGTGGCGCGTTGCCGATCGCGATGATTCCGCCGTCCCCGGCGCGCCACCAGGGGCGCTGGTCTCCGGCGGCGGATGACGCGACGACGCATAGTCCGGCGAGCGCGACGGCGACACGGGCGAGCGGCGGGAGCGTCATCGGCTGCGACCTTCGACTCCTGCATCCTCCCGGAGACGCTGTCGGCTGTCAACAGCCCGGGCCTGCCTGCCGGACCATGCGGCACTCGCCACGGCCCAAGCGGTCGGGGTAGGCTTCTCCGTGAGCGGCCGCCCCGATTGGGCGGGCATCGAACCGGCGAGGGGCTAGATGAAGTGGACGCCAGGCTACCGATCGCGTGACGTCGAGGACCGGCGGGGACAGGGTGGGGGGATGGTGCGGCGCGGCCTGCCGCTGGGTCTTGGCGGCCTGGTGCTGCTCCTCGTGCTGTCGTGGCTCACCGGACAGGACTTCCTGTCGCTGGTTGGCGGTGGAGGCGGCTTTCCCGATCAGGCGTCGACGGCGCCGCGGCCCGGTGCCGGCGGCGCGGCAAGTGCCAGCCCGACCGAACAGCAGCGGTTCGCGCTCGTCAGCGAGGCGCTCGACTCCGTGCAGGACACCTGGGAGCAGTTGCTGCCGGGACGCTACCGGCGTGCGAGGCTGGTGGTCTTCGATCAGCCCCTGCAGACCACGTGCGGCGTCGCCGAGTCGTCGATCGGGCCGTTCTATTGCCCGGGCGACGAGAAGGCCTACATCGATCTGAGCTTCTACGACGATCTCGACCGTCGCTTCGGCGCCGCCGGCGACTTCGCGCAGGCCTACGTGCTGGCGCACGAGATCGGGCACCACGTGCAGGCCGTGCTGGGCGTGGAGCGGCAGGTGCGCGCGCTGCAGCAGCGCAATCCCGGCGCGGCCAACCAGCTCTCGGTGCTCATGGAGCTGCAGGCTGACTGCTTTGCCGGCGTCTGGGGCTACTACGCCAACCGCCAGGGCCGCCTCGATCCCGGCGATTTCGAGGAAGGGTTGGGGGCGGCGGCGGCCATCGGTGACGATCGCATGATGAAGATGGCGGGGCGGCGCGTGAACCCCGAGTCGTTCACCCACGGCAGCTCGGCGCAGCGTGTGGAGTGGCTGCGCCGCGGTCTGCAGTCGGGCCAGGTCGAGGCGTGCGACACCTTCAAGGCGGCCGGCCTGCGCTGAAGAAGAAATGGGGTCGGGTGTATTTTCCGGGAGGCGCAGCGGAAAATACACCCGACCCCACTTTTTCTACGCCTGGGCGAGGCTCCGGATCAGCGTGAGCAGCATGTCGATGGCCACGGCGTTGTGGCCGCCGCGCGGAATGATGACATCGGCGTATCGCTTGCTCGGCTCGACGAACTCGAGGTGCATCGGCTTCACCGTGCCGAGGTACTGCTCGATCACCGACTCCATCGTCCGCCCCCGCTCGGCGACGTCGCGCCGCAACCGCCGGATGAACCGCGTGTCGTCGTCGGTGTCGACGAACACCTTGATGTCCATCAGGTCGCGCAACGCCGCGTCGGTGTAGATCAGGATGCCCTCCACGATGATCGCGCGGCGCGCGGGAGCGATCTCCGTGACGCCGCGGCGCGCGTAGCGCGCGAAATCGTAGACGGGCATCTCCACGTCACAGCCGGCACGCAACTCGAGCAGGTGGCGCACCATCAGCTCGGTGTCGAGCGAGTCGGGGTGGTCGTAGTTGAGGGCAGCGCGCTCCTCGAGGCGCAGCTCAGACCGATCGTGATAGTAGCGATCGTGATCGACGACGGTCACCCGATCGTCGCCCAGGCTCTCGACGATCCGGCGGACGACGGTGGTCTTGCCGGATCCCGAGCCTCCGGCGACGCCGATGACGACGGCGCTCTTCGAGACGGTGTGCTGCGACATGGGCGGCCTGCCTCCAGGGCGGTGGGTTCCGGCCGATGCACGTCCCGCGCCGCCTGGCGGTAGCATACCCCGCGCGTGTTAAGCTGGCCGGCGCTCGCGTCCGGGCTCCAGCGGGCCGCGATCCCCTTCTTCCGAGGTTCCCATGCGCAGAGTGACCTGTTTCGCCGTGCTCGTCTCGGCGTTGACGGCCGTCGCCGCCATCGCCCAGCCAGCCAAGCGTCCCATCTCGCTCGACGATCTGGCGAGGATCAAGACGGTTGGCGATCCCCAGCGCTCACCCGACGGCGAGTGGGTGGCCTACACCGTCTCGACGGTCGACGTCGAGAAGGACAAGCGCAACACGCACGTGTGGATGACGCGGTGGCGCGGCGGCGAGTCCATCCAGCTGACCGCCTCGGCCGACAGCGAGTCGCGGCCGCGCTGGAGCCCCGACGGCAAGTACCTGGCCTTTCTCGCCTCGCGCGGTGACGAGGGCGAGAAGAAGAAGGGCGCCCAGGTGTGGCTGCTGAACCGCGCCGGCGGCGAGGCGCAGAAGCTCACCGACATCAAGGGCGGCGTCTCCGACTACGAGTGGTCACCCGACAGCGCGCGGCTCGCGCTGGTGGTCGACGACTACGATCCGGCCGACGAACCCGAGCAACTGGAGGGCTGGAAGCGGAAGACCACGCCGCCCATCGTCATCGATCGCTACCACTTCAAGCAGGATCGCGCCGGCTACCTGAAGCGCTTCTACTCGCGCCTGGCGGTGTTCGACATCGCCACGAAGAAGCTGGACGTCCTCTCGAAGGGGGACGCCGACGACCTCGATCCGGCGTGGTCGCCCGACGGCACGCGGATCGCCTTCCGCAGTAAGCGCGCGCACGCCGACCCCGACCGCACGGCCAACTTCGATCTGTTCGTGATCGAGGCGAAGGCCGGCGCCGAGCCCAGGGCCCTGACCGCCACGAAGGAGGCGGAGGCCGGCCGGCCCGCATGGAGCCCTGACGGCACGCGCATCGCGGTGCTCGTGGGAGACGAGGACAAGTACTTCGCATACGACGTGGACAAGGTGGCCGTCGTGCCGGCGGCCGGCGGCACGCCAGCCGTCCTGACCGCCGCGTTCGACCGGCCGGCGTCCAGCCCGGTGTGGACAGCCGACGGCGCAGCGCTCGTGTTCGACGTCGACGACGATCGCGCCACGTACGTCGCGCGCATCCGGGCGACGGGCGGCGAGGTGGAACGATTGACCAGCGGCCGCCGCGTCGTGCGCGCCCCGAGCCTGGGCCGCGACGGCGGCATGGCGGTGCTCGCCTCGAGTCCCGCCGAGGTTGCCGAGATCTACGCGCTGGAGGGCGGCACGCTGCGCAAGCTCACGTCGCACAACGACGAACTGGCCGCGCAGTGGCAGCTGGGCACGCTGGAGGACCTCACCTCCAGGAGCAAGGATGGCACCGAGATTCACGGCCTGGTCACGAAGCCGGCGGGTTACGTCGCCGGCCGGAAGTACCCGACCGTGCTCTACATCCACGGGGGACCCAACGGCCAGGACAGCTACGGCTTCACCTTCGACCGGGAGTTCTTCGCGGCCAACGGGCTGGTGGTGATCCAGGTGAACTATCGCGGCAGCAGCGGTCGTGGCAACGCTTCGCAGAAGGCCATCTTCGCCGACTGGGGCAACAAGGAGGTGGTCGATCTGCTCGGCGCCGTCGACGAAGTGGTGCGGCAGGGCGTGGCCGATCCCGATCGCCTCGGGCTCGGTGGCTGGAGCTACGGCGGCATCCTCACGAACTACACGATCGCGACCGACCCGCGCTTCAAGGCCGCCGTCAGCGGCGCCAGCAGCTCGATGCAGTTCTCGATGTACGGCCTCGACCAGTACATCGTGCAGTACGAGCAGGAGATGGGGCAGCCGTGGAAGGCGCGCGACGTGTGGATGAAGGTGTCCTACCCCTTCTTCAACGTCGAGAAGATCAGGACGCCGACGCTGTTCCTGTGCGGCGAGAAGGACTTCAACGTGCCGATCGCGGGCGTGGAGCAGATGTACCAGGCGCTGCGCAGCCTGAACGTGCCGACGCAGCTCGTCGTGTACCCGGGGCAGTATCACGGGCTCACGGTGCCCAGCTATCAGCGCGATCGGATCCAGCGCTATCTGGACTGGTGGAACAAGTACCTGCAGCCGGAGGCTGCCAGGCCGACGGCATCGCGTTAGATCGGCTCGCCGGCGGCGCGGGACAGGGGCCGGCCGGCCCCTGCCGCGCGCCGCGCGGACCGGCGCGGATCAGAAGGGCCGTTCGCGGCGCGGCCGGCGGCCCGGCGCCTGGCCCTGCGCCGAGACCTCGACGCGGAACTCCCCCCGGTTGTCGTTCACGTCGTTGTCGTTGACGCCGAGCCAGAGCTCGCCGGCATCGGGCATGCGCACCTCGGCCTGGTTGCCGATCCCGAAGGGCGCGCCGTTGCCCACGCGGCCGATCAGCGCGCCGGCGAGCGCGTTGACCGGCGACCCGGGCGCCACGCGTCCACTGGTGGCGCCGGCCGGGGTCGCGACGTCGTTGCGGTCTCCGCTCAGCCAGATCTGTCCCGAGGCGCTGAAGCGCACCACCTGACCTTGGCGGACGAACACACCCGTGCTGGTCCAGGTACGGTTGGCCGGCACGCTCAGGCCGGGTCCCGCCGGGACGTCGGGACGCGCCGATGGCTCGGGCGCGGGCCGGGTCTGCGGCGCGGGATAGTTGCCGAGGTAGAGACGCGCGACGTCGGCCGGCCGCACCCGCCGCAGCTCGCCGTCCACCGTGCGGAAGCTGATGATGCGCGGCTCGTCGAGTTTCGACGATCCCTCGCCGCCCTCGATGTTCAGCAGGCGGCCGCGCGACCGGCCCTCGCTGCGCATCACCAGCAGGTGATCGGTGCCGCGCGCCTCGTTGCGCTCGGCTTCAGGCAGGTCCTGCCCGTTGCCCGCGAAATCGAAGAGGAGGATGCCCGTGAGCGGGAGCCTGCGCTGGTCGTGCAGGGTCACGCGCACGTACACCGTACCGTCGTGCAGATCCTCGAAGGCACCGGTGACGATTTCGCCGCTGGCGCGCATCACCGCAGACACGCGATCCTGAGCGCCGGCCGCAAGCGGGAAAACATTCAGTGCGAGCGCGAGTGTCGCCGCGGCCCACCGTGAACGCCCCGCGAGCGGGGCCAGACCATCGTGTCTCATGGGTGTCTGCTCCTGTGGACTCGAAGCTTAGCAGGACTCGTGCCGCGGCCTGGCCCAGCGCGGCATCTGCACGAATTCGTGAAGTCGCCCCGGAATTCGTCGTCCTGCTCCGGCCAGTTGTGGTAGGAAGGGCGCATGCGCTCCATGCTGCTGTCCTCGATCCTGGCCACCCTCGTCCCGGCGCTGGCCACCGCCCAGGCCGTGGCGCCGCCGGCGGCGCCGACCGAAGCCGTGCCGCCGGCCGCCTTCGCCGATCCCGCGCGCCGCGACACGCTGGCGCGCGCCTTCCCGGGCATCGATGCCTTCCTGCGCGAGTCGATCCCGCGCGCCGGCCGGCCCGGCGGGGTGCTGGGCGTGGTCATCGACGGCGAACTGGCGCACGTCACCGCCGTCGGCGTCCAGGATCTGGACTCGCGACGCCCGGTCACGCCCGACACGGTCTTCCGCATCGCATCGATGACGAAGAGCTTCACGGCGATGGCGATCCTCAAGCTCCGCGATGCCGGGAAGCTCTCACTCGAGGATGCGGTCGAGCGACACGTGCCGGAGCTGCGCGGCCTGTCCTATCCGACCAGCGACTCGCCGCGGCTCACCATTCGCCACCTGCTCTCGCACTCCGAGGGCTTCCCCGAGGACAACCCGTGGGGCGACCGGCAGCTCGGTCGCAGTGAGGCCTGGCTGGACAGCCAGTTGCGCGCCGGCATCCCGTTCTCGACGGCGCCCGGCACCGCCTACGAGTACTCCAACTACGGCTTCGCGATCCTCGGCCGCGTGATCCAGAACGTATCAGGCGTCGAATACACGCAGTTCGTCACGCGCGAGATCCTGCAGCCGCTGGGCATGACGGCCACGACGTTCCAGGTGGAGGACGTCCCGCCGCCGGTACGCGCGCAAGGCTACCGCCGCGACGGGGCCGGTCATGCCGCCGAGTCGCCGCTCGCGCACGGCGCATTCGGTGCGATGGGCGGGTTGTGGACCTCGACACGCGATCTCGCGAAGTACGTCGCGTTTCTCGCCGGCGCCTTCCCCCCGCGTAACGGTCCGGAGACCGGGCCCGTGTCGCGCGCCACCGCCCGCGAGATGCAGCAGCTCGCGCGGCACGACGCGAGCCGCGCGTTCCGGGCCGAACTCGACGCGCCGCTGCAGCTCTCGTCCGGCGGCTACGCGTTCGGCCTGCGCGTGAGCGAGGACTGCGACCTGGGAGTGCTGGTCGGTCACGGCGGCGGCCTGCCCGGGTATGGCTCGCTGATGCAGTGGTCGCCGGACCGGGGCGTGGCACTCGTCGCGATGGGCAACCTCACCTACGCCGGATGGGCGGGGGAGTTTCGCGAGGTCTGGCGGCTGCTGCGCCAGACCGGCGGGCTGACCGCACGCGTGATCCAGCCGGCGCCGACGCTGGTGGCGGCGCAGCGCGAGGTCACGCGGCTCATCTTCGGCTGGGATGACGATCTCGCGCGGAGGATCGCGGCCGACAACCTGTTTCTCGACCAGCCGGCCGCATCACGGCGCGACGCCATCGCGGCGGCGCTGGCCGGACACGGCGCCTGCCAGCCGGGAAGCGGCATCGATGCCGAAAACGCGCTGCGCGGACGCTGGCAGATGCCGTGCGAACGGGGATGGCTGGAGGTAGCCATCACGCTGGCGCCCACGCCGGTGCCGCTGGTGCAGATGCTGTCGGTCGCCAGTGTCCTGCCGCCTGGGCCGCGCCTAGCCGAACGGATCGCCGCGGCCGCTGCCCTCGTCGGCGCCTGGGACGATGGACGCGCGCGCGAGCTGTTCGCCCCGGACGCGCCCGTCGACGCCTTCGCGCGCCAGGCACGGCTGGCCGCGCTCGAGGTGGGCGCGTGCCGCCCCGGCCAGACGCTGCGCGGCGACGGCGCGCACGCGCTCGTCGTCTTCGAATGCGACCGCGGCACCTTGATGGTGGACGCCGCGCTCGATGCGGCTGGTGACCGGCTGCAGCGACTGTCCCTGCGGCCCGATTCGCGGAGGGCGTGCGTGCCGTAGCGCCGGTGGAGCGCGCGGCCCGGCGGTCGCGCGCCTGCCACGCTCCGGAACGATCCTCCGGGCCCGCCGGCCGCCCGCGGCGCGCACGTAAGACCGACACCCCGGGGGCACCTCTTACATCCCTGGCATCGCCCTGGCGGATCGAGGCCGTGCGAACGCACGCCGCGCGAGTGTTTGCGGCAGGCACGCATCTTGTTTCCGCACCGCTTCTGATCCAGCCGTTTCACGCGACAGGAGCCCGAGCCGATGCCCCGACACGCCGTCCTTCCGTGGCGCCTCACTGCCTGCGCGGTGCTCTGTCTCGTGCTCGCCGCCTGGCCCGCTCGCGCCCAGTCGGCCGACGCCGACGGCGACGGCCTGCCCAACGACTGGGAGGTGCGCTTCGGGCTGGATCCGCTCTCGGCGGTCGGTGAGGATGGCGCCGGTGGCGATCCCGATGGCGACGGGGTGCCCAATGCCGTCGAGTTCGCGGCGGGCACGCATCCGCGCGGCACCTGGTCGCGGTCCTTCGCCGAAGGGGCGACCGGCCCGTTCTTCGACATCCGCTTCGCGCTGTTCAACACGCACCCGACGGCGACGGCGCGCGTGCTGATGCGCTTCATGACGAGCGAGGGCAATACCGTCAGCCACTTCGTGCTGCTGCTGCCGCTGCAGCGCGCGACGGTGGATCCCGAGACGCTGCCCGGCCTCGAGGCGACGGCGTTCTCCACCGTGCTCGAGGCCGACGCCGTCGTGGTGGTCGACCGCACGATGTCCTGGGACGCCACCCACTACGGCAGCCACGCCGAGACCGGCGTCGCCGCGCCCGCCCACGCGTGGTTCCTGGCCGAGGGCGCCACGCACTCCGGCTTCGTTCTCTTCTACCTGCTCCAGAATCCGTCGGCGACGGCCGCGAACGTGACGGTCACGTACCTGTTGCCGAGCGGCCCGCCGCTGGTCCGTTCCTATGCGGTCGCGGGGCGCAGCCGCTACACCATCTGGGTGAACCGCGAGGATCCCGTGCTGGCGGCCACCGACGTGTCCGCAGCGATCTCCAGCGACGTGCCGATCGTCGTGGAGCGGGCGATGTATCTCGACGTGGGCCGCCAGAGCTTCACCGCCGGTCACGCCAGTGCGGGTGTCACCGCGCCGGCCACACGCTGGATGCTGGCCGAGGGCGCCACCGGCCCCTACTTCGATTTCTTCGTGCTCATCGCCAACCCCGGCACGCAAACGGCGGATATCGAAGCCAGGTTCCTGCTGCCGGACGGCACCACCGTGGCGCAGCGACGGACGGTGGCGCCGCGCAGCCGGGACACTCTGTGGGTCGACCTGCTCGATCCGCGGCTGGCGGATACGGCGGTCTCGACCACGATCACCTCGCTCAACGACGTGCCGATCGTCGTGGAGCGGGCGATGTGGTGGCCCGGCGACGGCTGGACCGAGGCGCACAATGCTGCCGGCGCGACGGCATCGGCAGCCAACTGGGCGCTGGCCGAGGGCGAGGTGGGCGGACCTGATGCCGCGCAGACCTACGTGCTCGTGGCGAACACGGCCGATGAGGACGTGCGTGTCGACATCCTGATTCACTTCGAGGACGGCGGCGCCGCCGTGCGCACCGTCGACCTGGCCGCTCACAGCCGCTACACGGTGGACGTGCAGTCGGTGTTCGCCGAGGAATTCAGCGGCGGCCGCAACCGGCGGTTCGCCACCCTCGTCGGCGGGCCCGAGTCGCCGGCATCACTGATCGTCGAGCGCGCGATGTACTCGAACGCGGGCGGGGTGGTGTGGGCGGCGGGCACCAGCGCGCTGGGCACGCCCGTCGGGACGCGGCCGTCGCTGCCGGGTGACGGCGGATCCCGCCCCGTCGTGTCGATTGCGGTGACCGACTTCGATGCGGCCGAACAGGGCATCGATCGCGCCGTGTTCACCCTCACGCGCAGCACCGCGGAGGGCACGCTGGTCGTGCCGCTCGTCTACTCGGGCACCGCCGTGGCCGCCGATTACGGCACGCCGCCGGCCTCGGTGGTGTTCGCGCCCGGGACGCGCACGGCGCTGGTCGTGATCACGCCGGTCGACGACGACGAGATCGAGCCGGCCGAGACGGTCGTGGTGACGCTTGCCGCCGGGGCGGGATACGACCTCGGCCAGGCCAGCGCCGCGATCGTCATCGCCGACAACGACACGGGGAGCTCGCCCGCACCGTCAGCCGACGACGTGGCGAGGTTCCTCGATCAGGCGGCGTTCGGCCCGAAGCCCGCCACCGTGGCGCGCGTGCGGCAGATCGGGTACGAGGCGTGGATCGCCGAGCAGGTGGCCGCACCGCGCAGCGGCTTCCTGGGGTATCTCGACATGGCGGCGGGAGCCGGCGAGACGATCAGCCAGAACCAGTTGCAGGAGGCGTGGTTCCAGGCCGCCGTCACCGGGCCCGACCAGTTGCGCCAGCGGGTGGCCAACGCGCTGCTCCAGGTGCTCGTCGTCAGCAGCGTGGGTGGTCTGTCGGGCGCCAACCATGGCATGGCCAACTACATGGACGTGCTGATGCAGCACGCGTTCGGCAACTTCCGCACGCTGATCGAGCAGGTGGCCACCAGCCCCGCGATGGGCAACTACCTGAACCACCTGCGCAACCAGAAGGAAGACCCGCGCACCGGCCGCCACCCGAACGAGAACTTCGCGCGCGAACTGCTGCAGCTGTTCACCATCGGGACCCATCGCCTGAACCCGGACGGCACGCCGGTCCGCGACGCCGACGGCAACCTCGTGCCGACCTACGGTCAGGACGAGGTGCTCGGCTTCGCGAGGGTCTTCACCGGCTGGACGTACAACCAGCCCGCCCCGCAGACCAACTTCTGGGCCTCGGCCGACTGGCGCAACCCCATGATCCCGTTCGCGCGGTATCACTCGACGTCGGAGAAGGTGCTGCTCGACGGGGCGGTGATTCCCGCGACGACCACCGCCGACCCGTCCGGCGACCTGGCCGCGGCGCTCGACAACGTGTTCCAGCATCCCAACGTGGGGCCGTTCATCGGCCGCCTGCTGATCCAGCGGCTGGTGACCAGCAACCCCACGCCCGCCTACGTCGCGCGCGTGGCGGCCGCCTTCGCCGACAACGGACAGGGCGTGCGCGGCGACCTGCTCGCGGTGGTCAAGGCCATCCTGCTCGATCCGGAGGCGCGCCAGCAGGCCCGCGCGCGCGACCCGTACTTCGGCCACGTGCGCGAACCGATGATCCGGTTCGTGTCGGTCCTGCGCGCCTTCGACGGACGCGCCGCTTCCGGCAAGTTCCGTGTGTGGAACCTGCAGAACGACACGGGGCAGGCCCCGTTCCGCTCGCCGAGCGTCTTCAACTTCTTCCTGCCCGACTACGCGCAGCCGGGTGAGGTGGCCGATGCGGGCATCGCCTCGCCCGAACTGCAGATCGCCAGCGAGACCAGCGTGATCCGGACCGCCAACCTGTTCCGCAACCTGATCTACAGGGGCTACGGCTCGGCCGAGCACCGGATCGTGCTCGACTTCACGGCCGAGCAGGCGCTGGCCGACGATCCGGCGGCGCTCGTCGATCACCTGAACACCCGCCTGTTCGGCGGCGGGCTCTCGCGCGGGGTGCGCGACATCGTGATCGAGGCGGTCACCGGCGTGGCGGCCACCCGCCCGCTCGACCGGGTGCGGATGGCCGCCTACCTGCTCGTCACGGCCCCGGAATACGTCGTCCAGAAGTAGTCGCGAGGATCTTCGACATGGCTACTGTGGTTCGCCCGTCACGTCGCGAGTTCGTCCGCCAGGCCGCCTGCTCGGCCGTCGGCTACGGCGCCATCCTGTCGACCGTGCTCGACCTGCACACGGTGAACGCGCTGGCGCAGGGCGCCGACTACCGCGCGCTGGTGTGCGTCTTCCTGTTCGGCGGCAACGACGCCAACAACATGGTGGTGCCGGCCGGCGGCGACTACACCGCCTACCAGGGGGGACGCGGCGTGCTCGCACTCCCGCAGGCCGACCTGCTGCCCATCGCCCCGAGCAACGGCGACGGCCGGAGCTGGGCGCTGCACCCGTCGATGGGGGCGGTGCGCACGCTGTTCGAGCAGCGGCGGCTCGCGCTCGCCTGCAACGTGGGCTCGCTGGTGGCGCCGGTCACGCGCGCCGAGTACCGCGCGGGCCGCGCGAAGCTGCCGCCGCAGCTCTTCAGCCACAGCGACCAGCAGGTGCAGTGGCAGACGTCGGTGCCCGACAGCAACACGCGGCTGGGCTGGGGCGGACGATCGGCCGACCTGCTCCGATCGCTCAACGGCAACTCGCAGGTGTCGATGTCGATCTCGCTCTCGGGCAGCAATACGTTCCAGGTGGGCCGCTACGTGTTCCAGTACCAGATGGGCAACACCGGATCGGTGAGCCTCACCGAGTATCGTCCCGAGAGCCCCGTGCTGAGGACCGACGCCTACCGGCAGTCGCGGGCCATCGATGCGATCCTCGCCCGCGCCCACCGCAACATCTTCGAGAACGCCTACCGGAAGACGATGCGCGGCGCGATCGACCTCGACCGGCACTTGCAGTCCACGCTCGCCGCGGCGCCGCCGCTGGCCACGGCGTTCCCGACCACCACGCTCGGCCGGCAACTGAACATGGTGGCGCGGCTGATCGGCGTACGCGCGGCGCTCGGGCACCGGCGGCAGATCTTCTTCTGCTCGACCGGCGGTTACGACACGCACGCGGCGCAGGTGGGCGACCAGGCGCGGCTGCTGGGCGAACTCAGCGCGGCGCTCGCCGCCTTCGACCAGGCGACCATCGAACTGGGCACCGGCAACAGCGTGACCACCTTCACCGCGTCCGACTTCGGGCGCACCTATCAGACCAACGGACAGGGGTCGGATCACGGCTGGGGCAGCCATCACCTGGTGATGGGCGGCGCCGTGCGCGGCGGCGCGTTCTATGGCCGCATGCCGGAGCTGGTGGTCAACGGGCCGGACGACACGAGCCAGGGCCGCTGGATCCCGCAGGTGAGCGTGGACGAGTACTCGGCGACGCTGGCGCGGTGGTTCGGCGTCGGCGCGAGCGACCTGCCGCTGGTGTTCCCCAACATCGGCCGCTTCCAGACGACGAACCTGGGCTTCCTGGGGTAGGGCGCGCGCCGGACCGGATGGCCCGGCGCGCCGGGGAGAGGGTGCGGGGCTCTGCTCAGGCCGAGCGCTCGATCATTAGCCGCCGCGTGTAGGGAATCAGCCCGCCCGCGTCGATGATCGCCTGTCGCGCCTTCGGCAGCGGCTGCGTCGGGAACGATGTCCCGGTCGTGTGGTTGATGACGGCCTCGCCGGCGACCTCCAGATAGTCGCCTTCGCCCGCCTCGATCGTGGGGCAGATCACCACGTTGAAGCCGAGGTTGATCGCGTTCTGGAGGAAGATGCGCGCCACGTTGCGCGCCACGACCACCAGATCGTGGCCCTTCAGGCAGGAGGCGGCCTGCTCGCGCGAGGAGCCGCAGCCGAAGTTGTTGCCGGCCACCAGCACGCTGCCCCGCGGGATGGCGCCCGACTTCAACCGGCCGTTGAACTCGGCGTGATCGGCGAAGGCGAACTGCGGTGTCTCGGTGGGCAGCACCGTGGCCATGAAGCGGCCGGGATAGATGATGTCGGTCGACACGTCGTCGCCGAGCGTGAGCACGACCTTGCCGCGCGCCATGTCAGTTCACTCCCCTGGGATCGGAAATCACGCCCGAGATGGCGCTGGCCGCCGCCACAGCCGGCGAGCAGAGATACACCTCGGAGGTGGGGTTGCCCATGCGCCCCTTGAAGTTCCGGTTGGTGGTGGCCAGGGCCGTCTCGCCGTCGCCGAGCGCGCCCTGGTGCACGCCGAGACACGGGCCGCAGCCGGGATTGCACACCACCGCGCCCGCGTCCACGAGCTGCTGCAGATAGCCCCGCCGCATCGCCTCCGAGTAGATGCGCCACGAGGCAGGGAACACCAGCAGCCGCGTGCTCCGGGCCACCTTCTTCCCGTGCAGGGTGCGCGCGGCCACCTCGATGTCGTCGAGCCGCCCGTTGGTGCACGAGCCGATGACGATCTGGTGGACGCGCGTCCCGGCCACCTCGCCGACGGGCTTCACGTTGTCGACCGTGTGCGGGCAGGCGATCTGCGGCGCGAGCGCACTGCCGTCGATCTCGACCACGCGTTCGTAGACGGCGTCGGGATCGGGGCCGAACAGGTCGAGGTCGCCGGTGACGCCCGCCTCCTCGCGCAGGTACCGCACCGTCTCCTCATCGGGCGGCACGACGCCTCCCGTGGCGCCCGCCTCCACCGTCATGTTGCAGAGCACCAGACGCCCTGACGTGGCCATGGCGCGGATCGCCTCGCCGTGGAACTCGATCACCTTGAAGTTGGCACCCTCGGCGGTGAGCCGGCCGATCAGGTGCAGGATCACGTCCTTCGGGTAGACGCCCTCGGCCAGCCGGCCCGACACGTTCACCCTGATTGTGGCGGGCACCTCGACGTTGAGGATGCTGCCCAGCGTCCACACCGATGCCATCTCAGTGGCGCCGATGCCGAAGGCGAACGCGCCGAGCGCGCCGTGCGTCGTCGTGTGGCTGTCGGTGCCGACCACTACCGCGCCCGGCCGCACGTAGCCGTTCTCGGGCAGGATCTGGTGGCAGATGCCGCCGCCGTCGCCGCGGATGTCGTGGAACTTCGTGATGCCCTGCGCCTCGACGAACTCGCGCACCTTCTTCTGGTTGCTGGCCGTCTTGGAGGACTCGGCCGGCACGCGGTGGTCGAAGATGATGGCGATGCGCGAGGGATCCCACACCCTCGCCTCGCGATCCGTGCCCTTGAAGATCTCCCTGAACTGGTTGAGCACCAGCGCGCCGTTCTCGTGGCTCATCGCCAGGTCGACGCGTGGCTCCACGACGTCGCCCACGCGCAGGTCGGGCTGTCCGACGGCCCGCGCCAGCAGTTTCTGGATGTAGGTCATTCCCATTGGTGATCCCTTCGCAGCCGGCCTGGGGCCTGGCCCCAAGCCCCAAGCCCCAAGCCCTACACGATCCCCTTCTCCTTCAACCCGTCGATCTCCGCGCCGGAGTAGCCCGCCTGGCCCAGGATCTCGCGCGTGTGCGCGCCCAGCCGCGGCGGCGGCGCCTGGATGTGCCCGTGGCCCCGGCCGAACTTCGCCGTCAGCCCGAAGAGCGGCAGCGTGCCGATGCCTTCCACCGGCACCTGCTCCAGCGCCTGGCGGTGCGCCACCTGCGGCTGACGCAGGGCGTCCTCCAGCGAGAGGATGGCGCCCGTCGGGATGTCGCGCGCGTTGAGGCGCTCCACCCACTCGGCGGTAGGTCGCCCGACGAGCTTCGCCTCGATGAGCGGCGTCAGATCCGTACGGTTCTTCTTCCGCACGTCGCGCTTCTGGAAGCGCGGGTCGGTCTTCAGCTCGGCCAGCCCGAGCTCGTCGCACAGCGCCTCCCACTGTTCCTGCTTGTTGGCGGCGATGTTCACGTGGCCGTCCTGCGTCCGGAAGGTGCCCGACGGCGCGGCCGTGAAGTTGTCGTTGCCCATCAGCACGGGCGCCTGCCCGCCGATCAGCAGGTTGGCCGCCACCCAGCCCATGGTCGGCATGATGGAGTCGAGCAGCGCGACGTCGATGAACTGCCCTTCGCCCGTGCGCTCCCGGTGGAAGAGCGCGGCCATGACGGCAAACGCCGCGTTGAGCCCGCCGACCGTGTCGCAGACGGGGAAGCCGGCGCGCAGCGGGTTGAGCCGCTCGTCGCCGTTGACGGCCATCACGCCGCTCAGCCCCTGGATGATCTGATCGTAGGCGGGCTTGAGGGCGTCGGGCCCGGTCTTGCCGAAGCCCGAGATCCCGCAGTAGATCAGGCGCGGGTTGATGGCCGACAGCGTCGCGTAGCCCAGACCCAGCCGATCCATCACGTCGGGCCGGTAGTTCTCCACCAGGACGTCGGCGGTCTCCACCAGACGCTTGAGCACCGCCTTGCCCTCGGCCGGCTTCAGGTTGAGCGTTACCGACTTCTTGTTGGCGTTCTGCGCCAGGAAGCTGGTGCCCATCAGCTGCTCGTTGAGCTGCGGCAGGATGCCGAGCTTGCGCGCGAGGTCGCCGTCCTTCGGGTTCTCGATCTTGATCACCTCGGCGCCGAGCAGCGCCAGGTGCAGCGTGGCGAACGGGCCCGACAGCACGTTGGTGAGGTCGAGCACGCGAACGCCCTTCAGCATCGGCTGGGTCATGTCCGCTCCTTCACGGCGATGGGGCCCGTCCGGTGGACGTAGCCGGGCAGCTCACGGCCGAAGTGCGCCGCCACGTCGCGCGCGATCCCGATGAGCGCGTCGAGGTCCACGTCCTCGCGCACGCCCTGCCGCTGCAGCGCGTGCACCACGTCCTCGGTGGCCACGTTGCCTGCCGCCACCTTCGTGAACGGGCAGCCGCCGAGGCCGGCAAACGAGGCTTCGATCGAGGTGGCGCCGGCCCGCAGCGCTGCGCAGACGTTGGCCATGCCGAGGCCGTAGGTATTGTGGAAGTGGCAGGTGCACTCCACGTCGGGCGCCAGGGCCCTCACGGCGCCGAACAACTGCTCCACCTGTGCGGGATGGGCGTGGCCGGCGGTGTCGGCGAGGCTGATCTGCCTGAACCCCGCGTCGAGGTACTGGCCCACCATGCCGAGCACGCGCGCCTCCGGGATGGGACCCTCGAACCCGCAGCCGAAGGCAGACTGCACCGAGACCTGCACCGTCCTGCCCGCGGCCACGGCCTCCTTCGCCATGGCGATGATGCGGCCGACGGCCTCCTCGGTGCCCATCCCCGTGTTCCTGCGGCTGTGCGTGTCGCTGGCCGATGCGCCCATGCAGAACATCTCGACGCCGCACGTCAGGCCGCGCTCGAGGCCCTTCTCGTTGAGCACCAGGCCCGACAGCACACCGCCCTCGGGCCGATCGGCCGACAGCCTGCGGAACAGCAGGTCGGTGTCGGCCATCTGCGGCACCTTCTCGGGGTGCACGAACGACCCGACCTGCACGATGTCGATGCCGGCGGCGATCGTCCGCCGGACCCAGCCCTCCTTCACGTCGGTGGGCACCACCGCGCGTTCCATCTGGAGCCCGTCGCGCGGGCCCACCTCGTGGAGGACGATGCGGGTCATCACAGCCTCCCGGCGATGGCCTCGCCCATCTCGAGCGTGGTCGCCGCGCCGCCCATGTCGTAGGTGCGCACCTGGCCCTCGGCCACCACCGCCGCGACGGCCGCCTCGAGCCGCGCGCCCTTTTCGCTCTCGCCCAGCCAGTCGAGCATCATCTTCGCCGCGAGGATCGTCGCGATCGGGTTCACCTTGTTCTGACCGGCGTATTTCGGCGCCGATCCGTGGGTGGGCTCGAACACCGCGAGCTTCTCGCCGATGTTGCCCGAGCAGCCGAAGCCGAGGCCGCCCACCATCTGCGCGCACAGGTCGGAGACGATGTCGCCGTAGAGGTTCGGCGCCACCAGCACGTCGTAATTGAACGGGTTCTTCAGCAGCCACATCGTGATGGCGTCGATGTTGGCATCGTCGATGGCGATGTCGGGGAAGTCCTTCGCCACGCGGCGGGCCGCCTCGAGGAACAGGCCGTCGGTGGCGCGCACCACGTTGGCCTTGTGCACGACGGTGACCTTCCGGCGGCCGAAGGCGCGCGCGAACTCGAAGGCCGCGCGGACGATCCGCTCGGAGCCCTTCTTCGTGTTGATCTTGCACGACACGGCGTAGTCCGACGTGGGCACGTCCTTGAAGGCCTTGAAGTTGGGCGAGAGATCGAGCAGCGCGTCGCGCAGCGCGTCGGGAACCGTCGGGAACTCGACGCCCGCGTAAAGGTCTTCGGTGTTCTCGCGGAAGACGACGAGATCGATGCCTTCCTTGTAATTGAGCGGGTTCTGCGGGTAGGCCTTGCACGGGCGCAGGCAGACGTAGAGGTCGAAGATCTGCCGCATGCGGACGATCGGCGAGCGGTAGACGAGCCCCCGGCCCTGCAGCGCCGGCACCAGATCCTTCTCGGTTTCGCGGATGGGCTTGGACGTGATGGCGCCAAACAGCGCCGCGTCCACCGAGCCCAGCAGGTCGAGCGTGCGCCGGGGCAGGGCATCGCCCTCCGTGCACCAGAACTCCCAGCCGATGTCGCCGTGGATGTACTCGGCGTCGAGACCGACGCGGTCGAGCACGGTGCGCGTCGCCGCCATCACGTCCTGTCCGATCCCGTCGCCAGGCAGCCACGCAATCCTGTACTTCGCCATCAGTGCCGTCCTCCGCGATGAACTGTGTCCGCAGGGAATGAGGTGGCCGCCCGGCGGTGGTTCCCGGGCGGCCGTGGATTCCGACGCGGCCGCCGGAAACCCGGCAGCCGCGAGGTCAGCCATGCACAGACTGCCAGAACGGTGCCAGTTCGCCCCGAGGGGTTCAGCGGGCGGCAGCAGATGCGGCGGTCCGCGTCAACCCGTGGCCGAACGGGAACTTCCCGAGGGTGACGGGCAACCGCCCGCCGATGGGGGCCTCGCCCATCAGGGCCCTGGCCACCGCCGTTTCCGCCACGTCGCCCACCTCGTACGCCACCAGCACGCTGGGCATCTTCTCCAGCGCCAGCGCCGTGTAGGGACTGCCGAAGAGCATGGTCACCAGATGTAGCCGACGCCCCCCTCGAAGTCGGCCGAGGTCAGCAGCGGGACGGCGGCGATTGACTGCAGGCGGTTGAGCAGGACGGCCCTCGCCAGTGGGTCGCCGCGCCGCCCGCCGCCCGGCGGGGCCGGTTCCAGCAGCAGCTGCGGCAGCGGATCCGACGCGCCGAAGACGTACAGGCCGCCCACCTTCAGGTTCGTCACGCGATCGCGCAGCGACTCGAAGAGGTCGGAGTCCGTGCTGACGAAGCTCGATTCGAACGACGAGACGATCATCTGGCCGATCTTCTCGTCGAGGCTCATCGCCGCCAGCGTCCGGGCGATCCAGGCCTCGGCCTGGGCGGCGGCCGCCGCCCCGGCACGCCGGTTGGCGGGCGTTTGGGCGGAGGGCGCGGTGGCAGCCTGCTGCCGCTCGTCGCGAGCGCCAGACCCGACGCGCGCCCCCGCGTCGAGCGTGAGGCCGGCGGCGACGAGCATCAGGCCGATGGTGGCGGCGATCCCCGCGGCCAGCGTGACTCGGCGTGCACCTGCACTCATGGCGCGACTCCCGGGGGGGCGCCCGCATCATAGCGCCTTCCGGTGGCCGCGCGACCGGTGGTGCCCGGGCTCGGCCGCCCGACAACGGGCATCGCCTCGCATCGCGGAGAAGGCAGGCGAGCCACCGCGGCTCGTCGCGTCAGGGCACCAGGACCGCCGCGCCCGTCAGCGTGCCCGACCGCAGCGCGTCGAGCGCCTCGTTGGCGGCCTCGAGCGGGTAGGTGCGCGTATGACTCCGGAGGCGCAGCGCCGCGGCGAGCGCGAGGAACTCGTCGCCATCGCGTCGCGTGAGGTTGGCCACCGACGTGATGGTGCGCTCGTGCCACAGCTCGGCGTAGGGGAACGCGGGGATGTCGCTCATGTGGATGCCTCCGCAGACGACCACGCCGCCCCTCCGGACGGCGCGCAGGGCCGCGGGCACGAGGCTGCCCACCGGCGCGAAGATGAGCGCCGCGTCCAGGGGCTCGGGCGGTGCCTGGTCGGATCCGCCGGCCCACGTGGCGCCCAGCTCGCGCGCGAACTGCTGCGCCGCCTCGTCGCCTGGTCTGGTGAAGGCGTGGACCCGGCGTCCCTGGTGCCGCGCCACCTGCGCGACGAGGTGCGCGGCCGCCCCGAAGCCGTAGAGGCCGAGCGTCCTGGCGCTGCCGGCCTTGCGCAGCGTGCGGTAGCCGATCAGGCCCGCGCAGAGCAGCGGCGCCGTCTCGACGTCGGTCGCGTCGCCGGGCAGCCGGAAGCAGTATCGCGCGTCGGCCACCGTGTAATCGGCGTAGCCGCCGTCGATGGTGTAGCCCGTGAACCGGGCCCGTTCGCACAGGTTCTCCCGGTTCGACGCGCAGAACCCGCACGCCCCGCACGTCGATCCGAGCCAGGGGATGCCGACGCGATCGCCGGACGCCATGCCCGCCACCCCTTCACCCATCGCGTCGATCACGCCGACGATCTCGTGGCCGGGCACGAGCGGCAGCGCCGGGTCGGCCAGTTCCCCGTCGAGGACGTGAAGGTCGGTGCGGCACACGGCGCAGGCGGTGACGCGCACCCGCACCTGGCCGGGGCCGGGCCGTGGCAGCGGGCGCTCGCGCAACACCAGCGGTGCGCCAGGACGCTCGAGCACCATTGCACGCATGCGGGCCTCCTTCCGGTGCGGTTGATTGCCGCGCTCACCCGGAGCATACTGCGGCCGGCCGGTCCGCACGCCGGCGTCGTCGTCTCACATGACGGCGATCATGGCGACGGTGGCCCGTGTGCGCTGGAATGGGCCAGCAGTACGGCCGCCCGGATGTTTCCATGCTGACCCGCGGTTCGCGATGGCTGGTGTTTCGAGCGTCGCGTACCGCTGTCGCCGCCCTCGTCTGCGTGCTGGCGTGCGCGATCGCGGCGCCCCTGATGCACGCGTGCCATGCCGGGGAAGACGGCCGCTGCTGTCGCAACGGCTTCTGCTGCTGCCGGCCCCAGGAGGCTCCGCCGGGGCCGTGCCTGCGCGCGGTGTGCGGCTGCGCCGGCCATGACGGCGAGGCCGCCGGAGCGCCCGACGCGCGCTCGCTGCCGCCTCCCTCCGCGTTCCGCCTTCTCGTCAGCTTCCTCGCACGCCCGGTGGCGCCCTCCGAGGCAGGCTCGCCGGATTCCGGATTCCCCGACTCGCCCGATCCTCCGCCGCGACCGGCAGCGCCCGTGATCTGCTGACGCGACCGCGACGGGCCCGCCATGGTGGCCGTCGTGTGCGCGTTGGCGCGCCGTGAATCATCGTGGAGAGGAGCCGGTCATGTTCCGTCGAGTCATCGGCGTGGCGGGGGCCGCGCTGTGCGCCGTCCTGGTGTGCGCAGCCGTGGCAGATGCCGCCAGCCTGTCGGGAGTGGTGCGGGCGCGCTCGGGCGCGCCCCTGCCATTCACCCCCCTTGTCGTCAGCGATGCCCGCACCGGCGCTCAGTGGCGTCTGGTGACCAGCGAGCTGGGCACGTTCCTGCTGCCGGGCCTGCCGCCCGGCGACTACCGCCTCGAGGTGGACGTGCCGGGATTCCGCCGCTTCGTCCTGCCCGGCCTGCTGCTGTCGCGTGACGATGAGACGAGGCCGGTGGAAGTGGTGCTCGACCTCGAGGGTGTGCACGAGGCGATCACCGTCATGGGCCACGTCTCGCGCGACAGCGTCGAGGCGGCGGCCATTCGCGAGATGGGCGCGCGCGACGTCGGCGAGGCGCTCGCGGCACGCAGCGGCGTCTGGCAGCTCCGCAAGGGTGCCATCGCGAACGAGATCGTGCTGCGTGGGCTGCAGAGCCGCGATCTCAACGTGCTGGTGGATGGCGATCGCGCCTACGGCGCCTGCCCCAACCACATGGATCCGCCCGCCTTCCACGTCGACTTCGCGGAGGTGGAGCGGGTGGAGGTGGCCCGCGGGCCCTTCGACGTGCGGCACCAGGGCAGCCTCGGCGGCCTCGTCAACGTCGTCACGCGGCAGCCCGAGCAGGGCTGGCACGCGCAGCTGGGCCTGGGCCTGGGTGCGACGGGCTACGCCAACCCGTCGGCCGTGGTCTCGCTGGGGCGGCCGTCGTGGGTGCTGCTCGCCGGCGGGTCCTATCGGCGCGCCGATGCCTACCGGGACGGTGACGGCACGCGCGTGACGGCGCTCACCAACTACTCGGCGGCCGCGCGCGAGTCCGATGCGTTTCGCGTCGGATCGGGCTGGACGCGCGGCGTCTGGCGCCCCGCGCCGACGACCACGCTGCAGGCGGCCTACACGCGGCAGCAGGCCGACCACGTGCTCTATCCCTACCTGCAGATGGACGGCGTGTGGGACGTCACCGACCGCGTCAGCGCCCGGTTCGAGCGGGTGGAAGCCGGACGCCTCGACGCGGTGAAGGCGCAGGCCTACCTCACGACCGTGGATCACTGGATGACCGACCAGTGGCGCACCTCATCCAGCGGCCGTCCGCTGGCCTACTCGATGGGCACCGATGCGCTGACGCGCACCGCGGGCGGACGCCTCGAGGCGACGAAGGGCGGCGCCACCGCCGGCCTCGAGCTGGTGCGCCGCCGCTGGGACACGCGCACGGAGCTGGCCATGCGCCAGTACGCGCCTCAGGCCTCGATTCCCGACGTCACGATTCGCACCGCCGGTGCCTTCATCGACTGGCGGCGGGCGCTGGGCACGCGTGCGTCGCTCGAGATCGGCGGGCGCGTCGACCGCGTGCGAAGCGAGGCCGACGCGGCCCTGGCCAATCGCGCGCTCTACGACGCGTACCATCGCTCGCCGACCACCTCGCGGGCCGACGTACTCCCTGCCGCCAAGCTGCGGTTTGCGTGGGCGGCGGGGTCGTGGCAGCTGGCCGCCGGCGTGGGCCACACCGCGCGCGTGGCCGAGGCCAGCGAGCGCTTCTTCGCGCTGCAGCGCATGGGCACCGACTGGGTGGGGAACCCCGATCTGAAGCCCGCCCGGCACACAGGCCTCGAGGTGTCGGCCTCGTGGTCGGCCGGCGGCGCCTCGGCGGGCGTGCAGGCCTATGCGGGCCGCGTCCACGACTACATCACCGTCTACGACCAGCCGCGCGTCAGGATGGTGTCCGGGGTGATGAACACGGTGGCGCGCACCTACGCGAACGTCGACGCCACGATGACGGGCGGCGAGGCGTGGGCATCGATCCCGATCGGCCCGCGGCTGTTCGTGTCGGGCGACCTGTCGTACGTCCGCGGCTCGCAGGACGGCGACCGTGCGCGCGGCATCACCGCGGGCCCGCTTGCCGAGATGCCGGCGCTGCGCGCGCGCACCCGCCTGCGCTTCGACGATGGGCAGTGGTTTGCCGTGGCCGAGGAGGTGGTGACCGGCGACCAGCGGCGCGTGGACGCGGGGCTCGGCGAGACGCCCACGCCGGGCGTCGCGGTGACGCACCTCTCGGCCGGATTCCGGTGGCGGACGCTCTCGCTGACGGTTGGTGTCACCAACCTCTGCGACCGGCGGTACGTCGACGCGTTGTCCTACCAGCGGGATCCGTTCCGCTCGGGCCTGCGCCTGCCCGAGCCGGGCCGGCAGTGGTTCTCGAACGTCGCCTGGAGGTTCTGAACCGGCGGCTGGCCCGCGACCGCCGGGTGCGGCGCCGGCGTCGGTGCGGCAGGGCGCGCGACAGCGGGCCGTGGCGGGGGCGGCCGGTCGCGCCGCGGCGCGGGCGCGGTATTCTGCTGCGGACTCGCGGCCGGACCCCGCCGGCGCCAGCACACGGAGATCGCATGCGACGCCTGATCACCCTCCTCGTCGTGCTCGTTCCGTTCGCTCCCGCGCCGGCCGGCGCGCAGCCGGCCGGCGAGGCCGTCCTCAGCGCGCTCGACGCCAGGGCCCGCGACTACGAGCGCGTGGCGCGGCAGATCTGGGAGTTCGCCGAGCTGGGCTACCAGGAGGTGCGCAGCAGCGCGCTGCTCCAGGAGCAGATGCGCGCGGCCGGGTTCCGTGTGGAGGCGGACGTCGCCGGGATTCCCACGGCGTTCGTCGCCACGTGGGGCAGTGGCGCACCGGTGATCGGGTTCGTCGGCGAGTTCGACGCGCTGCCGGGCCTCTCGCAGGACGCCGTGCCCACGCGCGCGCCGCTGGTGTCGGGCGGCGCGGGCCACGGCTGCGGGCATCACCTGCTGGGCACGGCCGCGGCGGCGGCGGCCATCGCGGTGAAGGACTGGCTCGCCGCGCGCGGCGGATCGGGCACCATCAGGTTCTTCGGCGCTCCGGCCGAGGAAGGCGGGGGAGGGAAGGTGTACATGATCCGCGCCGGCCTCTTCCGCGACGTCGACGTGGCGATCACCTGGCATCCGGGCGACGCCAACCAGGTGACGCGTGCGACGAGCCTGGCCAACGTCGCCGCGAAGTTCCGGTTCCGCGGGGTGAGCGCGCACGCGGCGGCCGCGCCCGAGCAGGGGCGATCGGCACTCGACGGCGTCGAGGCCATGGACGCGATGGTGAACCTGATGCGCGAGCACGTGCCGTCGGAGACGCGCATTCACTACGTGATCACGAACGGCGGCCGTGCGCCCAACGTCGTGCCCGACTTCGCCGAGGTCTACTACTACGCGCGCCACTCCGACATGCGCGTGCTCGACGACATCTGGGAACGGATCAGGAACGCCGCGAAGGGCGCCGCGCTGGGAACCGGCACCGAGGTGGAGGAAGAGATCATCAACGCCGTCTACAACACCCTGCCGAACGACACGCTGGCCGATGTCATGCAACGATCGCTCGACCGCGTCGGCGGCTTCTCCTACACCGGCGAGGAAGAACGGTTCGCGGCCGGGATCCGGCCGACGCTGGCGGGCGCCGCGACCGTCGTGGGAACGCAGGAGCGGATCTCGCCGCCGTCGACGGGCGTGGCCAGCATCTCCACGGACGTCGGCGACGTGAGCTGGGTGGTGCCCACCGTGCAGCTCAGCGCCGCGGTCTGGGTGCCCGGCACCCCGGCGCACAGCTGGCAGGCGGTGGCGGCCGGCGGCATGTCGATTGGCGGCAAGGGAATGATGGTGGCCGCCAAGGCGATGGCGCTCACCGGCATTCACCTGCTGGAGACGCCTTCCGACATTGCCAGGGCGAAGGCCGAACTGGCGACGCGTGTCGGTGACTTCCAGTACAGGCCGCAGGTCGGCGATCGCAAGCCGCCGCTCGACTACCGCAAGTAGCGGCACGGGGAGGCGGGGACGGGTCGCAGCGAGCCGGCCGGGCCCGGCGCTATACTCTCTCGCCATGCGCAGAAGCCTGATCGCCGTCACCGTCGTTCTCGGCCTCGCCCTCCCCTGGTCGTCCGCGCTGGCGCAGCCGCGCGGCGGACAGCGCCCCGACGCACCGCAGCAGACCGTCCAGCCGCCGGCGGCTGGCGCGCCGGCCGCGGCGCGCGAAGTGGCGCCGGCCTTGGAACGGCCGCCCTCACAGACCAGCCACTCGATCAGGATCGACGGGCGCGACATCAAGTACACCGCGACCGCGGGGACGCTGCCGATCCGGCTCGACGATGGCAAGGTCTCGGCCAGGATGTTCTTCGTGGCCTACACGAAGGACGGCGAAGACCCGAAGACGCGGCCGGTGTCCTTCCTCTACAACGGCGGGCCCGGCTCGGCGAGCGTCTGGCTCCACATGGGGTCGTTCGCGCCGAAGAAGGCGGTGATGGGCGACGAGGGCTTCCAGCCGGCGCCGCCATACCAGCTCGTCGACAACGAGTATTCGCTGATCGACGTCTCCGACGTCGTCTTCGTCGACGCCATCAGCACCGGCTTCAGCCGGGTCACCGAGGGCGTGAACCCCGCGCAGTTCCACGGCCAGGAGGGTGACATCCGCGCCTTCGGCGAGTTCATCGCCGAGTACCTGAAGACCTACAGCCGGTGGCCATCGCCGAAGTTCCTGATTGGCGAGAGCTACGGGACCATCCGGTCGGCCGGCCTCGCCCCGGAACTGCAGTCGCGTCACGGCATCGAACTGAACGGGATCGTGCTGGTGTCGGCGCTGCTCACCTACCAGACGCTGTCACCGGCGCCCAACAACGACGTCGCGTACGCGGTGCAGATCGAGACGTTCGCGGCCACGGCCTGGTACCACAAGAAGCTGGCGGCCGACCTGCAGCAGAAGACCCTCAAACAGGTCGTGGACGAGGCGCGCGCATTCGCCTTCGGCGACTACCTGCTGGCGCTCGCGAAGGGAAACACGCTCGACGAGGCGGGCCGCAAGGCCATGGCCGGCAGGCTGGCGCGGTACACGGGGCTGTCGGAGCAGTTCATCATCGCGGCGAACCTGCGCGTCGATTCGGGCCGGTTCCGCAAGGAGCTGCTGCGTGACCGCCGCCTGGTCGTCGGCCGGCTCGACGGGAGGTTCACCGCGCTCGACCTGGATGCCGCCGGCGAACGGCAGGAGTTCGATCCCTCGAACACGGCGCTGGCGGGGCCCTACGTGGCGATGTTCCAGGACTACGTCCGGACCGTGCTGAAGTGGGAGACCGACCTGCACTACCCGACCTCGGGCGGCGTCCGTCCGTGGACCTACGTGCAGAACAATTACATGGACATGACCGACCCGCTGCGGCAGGCGATGGCGAAGAACCCGTTCCTCCGGGTCTTCGTCGCCTGTGGCTACTACGACATGGCCACCTATGTCGGCGGTGCGGAATTCAACCTGTGGCATCTCGCCTATGACAGGCAGATCACCGACCGCGTGTCGTTCGGGTACTACGAGGCCGGGCACATGATGTACATCCGGCCGTCGGCGCACAAGGCGCTCAAGCAGGACGTCGCGGCGTTCATCCGCGCGGCGCTGCCGGCGCGCTGATCCGCCGCTCGCCGGGGCGTGTCGCACGGGCCGGCGCGCCGCACGCCCCGCGGCCCGCAGGCTTCACGGCGTCAGAGATTGCGTGTTGCCAGGATCTCTCTCGCGGGCGCGCGATCGCCGTTGCAGCTGATTCGGCGCGGGGCATCCAGGAACCGCACGGCGTAGCCGAGGGATCGGTACAACGCCTCGATGCGGGCGGTGCCCTGGTTCACCAGCACGACAGGTCCCTCGTGCGTGGCCAGGAAGCGTGCCGTGCGCTGCTGATCGGCCCACGAGAATCCGCCCCGCGCGTAGGCGGTGAACTCGACGTCGTACGGCGGGTCGGCGTAGACGAAGTCGTCGGGCCGCAGCGCCACCGATTCGACGTCGACAGCCGAGAACAGCCAGCCCGCGAAGGCATCGGGAAACCCCGGGAAGCTCTCGGCGTAGGTGATGGTCTGGTACCGGCCGAAGGGCACGTTGAAGGCGCCCTCGCGGTTGAACCGGCAGAGACCGTTGTAGCCCGTCCGGTTCAGGTAGTAGAAGAGGGCGGCCGCCTCCGGCGTCTCGCCCTCCCCGGCCCGCAGCAGGGCGTTGAAGCGCTCGCGGTTCCGGTAGAACACCGTCTCGTCGTTCACGGTCGGGACGGTGATGCGCAGGCCGCGTCCGAGCCAGCGGTAGAAGTTGATCAGGTGGGGGTTCGCGTCGTTCAGCAGCGCGCGTTCCGGCCGCAGGCCGAGCGCCACCGCCAGCCCGCCGCAGAACGGCTCCACCAGCCTCCGGTGGGCGTGCGGTTTCCAGAGGGGCTCGAGACGCGGCACCTGCCAGCGCTTGCCGCCGGCCCACTTCAGCGGCGGGGTCAGGGCGCGGGGACGGGACGCGGTCGGGGCTGGCATGCGCGTGCCGTCCCAGTGTAGTCGAGCGCGAGCGATCAGGGCGACCGGCGCCGCCTGCGCGCCGGTCGCGCGCCCGAGCCAGGTGCAAGACCCGCCGGCAGTGCGCGGGGCCGGACGATCTCGCGGGAGGCGGGCGATGCCGGACCGGTCGCAACGCGCGCGGGATCGCCCGTCCCGGCGCGAACCGTCGCGACACCGCTGGCCTGAAGAGGTTGTGTGGTGCGGAAGCGGGGATTTGAACCCCGACGACCTTGCGGTCACTAGCTCCTGAGGCTAGCGCGTCTGCCAGTTCCGCCACTTCCGCACGGGAGCGCGCATCACGCGCCGGCAGGACCACGGAGTATACCGGAAACCTTCGCCCCGCGTCGAGCCGGTGGCGGGCCGCGGCCCTGTATACTCCGATCGGTGCGTCCTGCTCCAGGCCGCATCGCTCCCCGGGAGGCATGCGTGGCTGCTCGCCGCGGCGTCTGGATCGTCTTCTTCCTGATCGGCTTCGCGTTGCTGGTTTCCGCCGGCGCGATGGCGACGCTCTACCTCGCCGTCGCGCGCCCGGTGCCCGTGCCCAGCGGCTCCACCCTCGTGCTGACGCTGCAGGGCAGCCTCCCGGAGACGCCGCCACGCAGCTTCGGTTTTCTCGGCGGCAGCACCCCGACGCTGCGCGACACCGTCGCCGCCATCCGCCGCGCCCGCACCGACGCGCGCATCAAGGGACTGCTCATCGTCACCGACGCGGCGCCGGCGTTCTGGGCGCAGGCGCAGGAGCTGCGCGACGCGATCCTCGACTTCCGAGCCTCGAAGAAGCCAGCCGTCGCCTATCTCACGTACGGCGGCGACGCCGAGTATTACGTCGCCACGGCCTGCGAGAAGATCTTCGTCCTGCCCACCAGCAGCGTGGCCCTCGACGGCCTCACCTGGTACGAGCTCTTCCTCCGCGGCACGTTCGACAAGCTCGGCGTCGTGCCCGACATGCTGCACGTGGGCCAGTACAAGACCGCGGTGAACCTCTTCACCGAGAAGGGCTTCACCGACTCGCACCGCGAGATGGCGAAGTCGCTCAACGACGAGGCGTTCGCCCAACTCGTGGAAGGCATTGCCTCGGCCCGCGGAAAGACGCCCGCGGAGGTGCGCGCGCTCATCGACGAGGGTCCGTTCCTCGCCGACGAGGCGGTGCGCGTGGGCCTGGTCGACGGCCTCGCCTACCCGGACGAACTCGAATCGCTGGCCGGGGTGAAGGTGACCGAACCCGACATCATCGATCCGGGCCAGTACATGAAGCCGGCGGCCGGCTTCGGCCGTCGCGCCCGGGTGGCCGTGCTGCACATCAACGGCACCATCGCCGGCGGCCGCAGCGGCGAGGGCGCGGACGGCAGCCAGGTGGCCGGCGCCGCCTCGATCGTCGACTCGCTGCAGCGCATCCGCAAGGACTCGTCGCTGAAGGCGCTGGTGGTGCGGATCGACAGCCCGGGTGGTTCGACGATCGCCTCCGACCTGATCTGGCGCGAGCTCACCATCACGAAGAAGAAGCTGCCGCTCGTGGTGTCGATGGGCGACCTCGCCGCCTCGGGCGGCTACTACGTCGCCACGCCCGCCGCCACGATCGTGGCGCAGCCGGGAACGCTCACGGGGTCGATCGGCATCTACACGGGGAAGTTCGCCATCGGCGGCGCGCTCGAGAAGGTGGGCGCCGCCGTCGACGGCGTGTCGCAGGGCCGCATGGCGGAGATGAACTCGCCGGTGCGCCCCTTCTCCGACGAGGAACGCGAGCGCATGCAGGAGCAGATTCAGGCCTTCTACGATCACTTCGTGGGCCTGGTCGCCGAGTCACGCAACCTGTCGCGCGAGCGCGTCGAGGAGCTGGCGCAGGGACGGGTGTGGACCGGACGCCAGGCGAAGGATCGCGGCCTGGTCGACGAACTCGGCGGCTTCGACCGCGCGCTGGCCCTCGCGAAGAAGGCGGCCGGCATGGACGAGGACGCCGAGGTGGAACTGGTCAACTACCCGCCGCCGCGCGGGTTCTACGAATCGCTGCTCCACCCCTTCGGCAGCGCGGAGGCGCGGCGGCAGGTGCTCAGCGCGTTCCTCTCCGACGAGGAACAGCGCGTGCTGTCGGCCGTCACCGTCCCGATGCGGCTCTTCAAGCGGGGTGAGCCGCTGGCGCTGCTGCCCTTCGCGGTGATTCGCTAGGCCGTGCCTGCCTCCCGCAGCGCGATGCCTCGACGGACGTACGCGGGGTGGGTCGCCGCTCCCTTCCTGGTGCTGTGCGCGGCCTGCGGCCAATGGTCCGGCGCACCGGTGAAGACGGTCGAGCCGGCCGCCATCCCGCTCGGTCCGGGCCGCACGGTCACGGTCGCGCGCCTCGCGGAGGACGCCGGGGCGCCCGCGGTCGATGCGTGGGGCGACACGGTCGTGGTCGCATGGACCGAAGCGTCGGGCGACGGCACGCCCGTCACCGTGAAGAGCGCGACGAGCCGCGACGCCGGCGCGAGCTTCGATGCCCCGGTCATGGTCGGAACGATTCCTGTGGGACACGACGTCGCGCCAGGTGCGCTGCGCGCCGAGGTCGGCGTCGGCGCGGCGGCGCCCGGCACGCAGATCGGCGCGTCGCAGGTCTGGGTACGGGTGAGCGCCGCTCACGCGCCCGCGACGCGAGCCTGGCGTTCACGCGACGGCGGGCGCGGTTACGTCGAGATCGATTCGCGCGAGATGCCTGCCGAAACGGTGTTTCCCGAGCGGTGGGAGCCGATGGCCAGCGAGACCGCGGTGGCACCGGGGACGCTGGCCGTCGCGGCGAGCGGGACGCGGCGGACCGCCGGCATCCAGCAGGTACCGATCCCCGCCGCCGCCGTGGGCGACCCGGTTGCCACCGTCGATGACCACGGCGCGCTGGCGCTGCTGTGGCGCGAGCGGGCCGGCGCCGGCCGCATCTCGCTGGTCGTCAGGCGCGCGTGGGTGGACTGGAACATCACGGGCGGTGCCGCGCCGGGCTTCGATGCGGCATACACGCTGGCCACCGTCGCCGAGAGCCCCCGCCGGCCGGCGCTCACGCGAGTCCCCGGCGGCATCGTCGTGGCGTGGATCGATCGGGAGGCAGAGGAATCGCCGGGCGTCTTCGCGCGGCGCCTCGGGCTCGACATGACCTGCACGCGCGAGAGCACGCTCGCGCCCCGCTGAGCAGTGGAACGGGGGAGCCGGTACGCCGGATCCGGCGGGCCGGAACCCGGCGCGTAGGACGCAGAGGGCCGGCCAGCGGAGATCCGCGACGCGGGCTACTCCGCCAGCACCTGCCCGACACCCGCCGCGATCGCCTTCGCCTCGTCGCCGTATCGGAACAGGTAACGAATCCGCCCCCGCGGATCGATCAGATAGAGCCGCGACGTGTGATCGACGAGATAACCCATCGCTGAATCCGACGGCTGCTTCTCGTAGTAGGCCGCATACTGCTTGACGATGGGATCGAGCTGCGCCGGCGGCGCGGTCACCGCCACCGCGTTGATGCCGAAGTGCTCGACGTACTCCTTCAGGCGCGGCAGCGTGTCGCGTTCCGGATCCACGCTGACGAACACGGTCTGCAGCCGCTGCTTCTCCGGGCCGAGCAGCTTCTCCACCTCTGCCATCGTCTGCAGGGTGGTGGGGCAGATGTCGGGGCAGTAGGTGTAGCCGAAGAAGAGCAGCACGGCCCTGCCGCGCACGTCGGCAAGTCGGAAGATCCGGCCCGTGTGCGCCGGCAGCTCGAAGTCGCCGCCGAAGTCGAACGTCTGCAGTTCGAGCGCCGGCGGCGTACGGGTCGCCGACGGCAGTGGCCCCGACCCGCAGCCGGCGGCCAGCGCCGCGACGGCCGCCGTGGCGGCCGTCAGCCTCGCTGCGGGCCGCCAGCGGTCCGCCCCCGGTTCCTGAACGCCGGGCCGGGGGCGCGGGCCGGAGGGGCCGCTCGTCAACGCATGCCCCCACCTGCGCGGACCTCGGCGTCCACCTTCAGGGTGGAGCCGTCGGCCAGCGTGAACGTGAACGGTACCGTCTTGCCGGCCTCCAGTGCGCCCGTGAGTTCGAACAGCATCACGTGCAGGCCCCCGGGCTTCAACTCGATGCGCCCGCTGGCGGGCACCACCAGCTTCTCGACCTTGCGCATCCGCATCTTGCCGTCCTCTTCCCGCATCTCGTGCAGTTCCACCACTCTGGCGGCCGGAGTGGACGCCGAGACGACGGTGAGATCGGCGGCCGAGGTGTTTTCGAGGACGAGGTAGGCGGCCGAGGTGGGACGTGACGCGGGAGCCTCGCGCACCCAGGCCTGGCTGGCCACGAGCGCCGGCGGCGCCTGGGCGCCGGCCGTGAGCGGGACGAGCAGCAGGGTAGCCGCCATCGTCGAGCAGCGTGTGAACATGATGGACCGTCCGGGGAATGGGCCGGGCCCCGCCACCCACCGGGGAATCCGGTGGGCCGGCGGCGGCGCGCGAAAGACGCCCTGCGATCGTAGCACCGGTGGCTTCGGTGCAGCGCGTCCACCAGGCCCGGATGGGCTCCGCGCGCGCGGTTCGCGGGCCCGATCCCGGCCGTACGATAGGATGCCCCGACGTGACGTCGCGACAGCTTCCCTCCCTGGCCGCGCTTTCCGCCGTAGTTGGCACGGCCGCGTGGTGTTCCCGCGGCGTCATCGAGGTCGTTGCCGGCAACGCCGACGGGATGCGGCTGGCGCTGCTGGCCCCGCCCGTCACCTGGCTGCCGACCGTGCTGCTCACCCTGGCCGCACTCATCGCGTGGCTGGAGATCATGACTCGCTGGCGCCGCCGGCGGTGGCGCAGTCAGGGAGTGGATGACGTCGCGGCGTCGAGCGGCGCCCCTCACGGGCTGCTGGCGCCGCTCTACGCCAGCGCGCTCCTGCTGCTGCCCTGGCTACCCTGGCTGCCCGATCGGGTGCGGCCGCTGCTTCTGCTGACCGCGCCCCTGTCGTTGATGGTCTGGACCGGGTTGCTCGTGCTGGCGCTTCTCGGCAGCCTGACCTGGGTCGCTGAGCGCCCGGTCGGCGCCGGCCCGGTGATGCGCCGCCGCCGCATGGCCCCCTGGGCGGTGTTCGTGGCGGGAGCCGTCGGCATCGGTGCCGCCGCCTGGCGCATCACCAGCACGCCGCTGCTGCCAAGCGGTGACGAACCGCACTACCTCGTCATCGCGCAGAGCCTGTGGCGCGACGGCGATCTGCGCATCCAGAACAACCACGATCGCGGCGACTACCGCGAGTACTTCGATCGCGATCTGCAGCCCCACTACCTCACGCGAGGACGCGACGGGGAGGTCTACTCGATTCATCCGATCGGCCTGCCCGTGCTCCTGGCGCCGGTGTATGCCGCGGGCGGCTATCGCCTGGTGGTGCTGGCGCTGGTGCTGACGGGCGCGGGCGCCGCGGCCGGCGCGTGGCGCCTCGCCAGGCGCATCGCCGGCAGCGCCGAGGCCGCCACGCTCGCCTGGCTCGGCATCGCGCTGAGCGTGCCGTTTGCCTTCAACGCCTTCAGCGTCTACCCGGAGATCGTGGGGAGCCTGCTGGTGGTGTTCACCTTCGGCACGGGGCTGCCGCGCGACGACGATGGGGGTACGGGCGTGGCGCGCTGGTGGCTGACGGGTCTGGCGCTCGCCGCGCTGCCCTGGCTGGCGTCGAAGTATGTGCTGATGACGGCGGCCCTCGCGGTCGTGGCCGGCGCGCGCGCCGTCTGGCCCATCGCGGCGCCGTCCTCTGGCCCACCCGCCGCCCGCTGGAGGATGGCGTGGCCACGGCTGGCAGGCATCGCGGTGCCCGGGGCGATCGGCGCGGTGGCGTGGTTCGCCTTCTTCCAGTGGATCTGGGGCAGTCCCCTGCCATCGGCGCCCTACGGCGCTCTGCTGCAGACCAGCCCGCGGTATCTCGGTTTCGGTGCGCCAGGCCTGCTCTTCGACCAGGAATACGGCATCGTCACCTACGCGCCGGTGCTGCTCGCCGGGTTCGCCGGACTGTGGTCGATGTGGCGGCACGGCGGCGCGCCGCGGCGCGTCGCGATCGAGATGACGGCGGTCTTCGCGGCGCTGCTGCTCGCGGTGGGCGCGTTCCGGTTGTGGTGGGGCGACGCCTCGCCTGGACGGCCCGTCGCCTCCGGCGTGCTGCTGTGGATGTTGCCCGTCGCGTGGTTTGCGGCCCGCGCACGCGGCGCCGGCGCGCGCGCCTGGGTGTGGCTGCTGGCCGCGATCGGACCGTCGGTGTGCGTGGTGGCGGTCACGGTGCAGGAGGGGCTGCTGGTCGCCAGCACGCGCGACGGGCTGTCGCGGATGCTGCAGTGGCTCGGCGGGCCGTACCCCCTGTGGCGCGTCGCGCCGTCCTACATTGCCCAGCACTTCACGCAGGCGCTGCCGGTGACCGCGCTCTGGCTCGCCGTGGCGGGCGCCGGCGCCTGGTGGGTGATGCGCGAGAAGGGCGAGGACGCACGCGCACGGGCGGCCGGCAGCCTGCGGGCGGCCGTGGCCGCCCCGCTCGTGATCGTGGTGGGCGCCGTCCTGGTGCCCAGGGTCTTTGCGACCATGCCGGATCGGCAGCCGGCGGGCGCCGGCTCGCGGTCGGCGATCCTCGATGCCTACTCGTCCACCAGCCGGCCGCTGGCCGTTCACTACGATCCCTTCGGCGTGGAGCGTGCCGGAGCGGCCCTGTCGCGCGTGCGGCTGATCGCCACGCCCGGCCTGCGCACCGACCCGCAGCCGGTACCGGTGCTGCTGAACATGCGCCTCAGCCTGCCGGCTGGCCGCTACCGGGTGACGATGGCCTTCCAGCCGATCGCGGCCGGCGATCGCGGCGTCGCGCTGCGTCTCGGGCGGATCGGACCGCCGTATGCGCGGTTCGAACTGCCCGGAAGCGGCGGTACGTGGACCGGCGAGTTCGAGTGGCCCGTCGACGCGAACTTCGTCGGGTTCGAGGCCTCGCGCGAGGTGGCCGGCGCGGTGCGGCGGCTGGAGGTGACGCCGCTGTCGGTGGTCGACGCCAACCGGCGCGTTCGCGTGGGCCAGGTGCTCGCCGCGCAGCGGTACCCCGGCGCCGACGTCTTCAGCCACGACGAACTGTCCTGGCTCGAGACCGATGGCGTGTGGACCGCGGCCAGGCGCGTGGCCGCCTTCACCGTGGTGCCGAGAGAGGCGGGGCCCGTCCGCGTGCGCCTGCGCAACGGGCCCAATGCCATCACCGCCGTGCTGTCGGGCGCCGGCTGGACGCGGCGGGTGCCGCTTGCCGCCGACGAGGAGTCGGACGTCGAACTGCCGGCGGTGGACGCGGACGGCGCGCTCGACCTGCGCGTCACCACCGACGGAGGGTTCGTGCCGATCGAGCGCGCCCCGGCGGCGCGCGACCGTCGTTTCCTCGGCGTCTTCGTCCGGTTCCCGTGACGGGGGCCCTGTCAGCGGCCTCCGCCGGAGGTGACATGGCTGGTCGCTCGATCCAATCCACGGCGCGCGAGGCGGCCGCCGGCATCGAGCAGGGGTGGATGGCCTACGCCGGCGAGTTCCAGCGACTCACACGGCGTGCGCGGGATCACTTCGACGAGCGGAACTGGGCGGGGATCCAGCAGGACAGCACCGCCAGGCTCGGCCTCTACACCGGGGTGCTGGCCGAGGTGATTCGCGATCTGGAGTCGCGGCTCGGCGCGCAGGCGCGCGTGCGCGAGGGCTGGCCCGGCCTGCGGCGCGCCTACTTCGAACGCGTGGCCGGACGTTCCGACGCGGAACTGGCCGAGACGTTCTTCAACTCGGTGACGCGGCGGCTGTTCAACACGGTCGGCGTGGACCACGACATCGAGTTCGTCACCTCCGCCCTGGCCGAGCCTCCCTCGCCGCGGGTGGACCAGTCGGCGGTGACCGTCAGCGTCCCGGCCACCCCGTCGCTGGCCCGCGCCGTGGAGCAGGTGCTCGCGATCGGACGCTGGCGTTCGCCGTTCCGGCGCTTCGAGGGCGACGTGGCGGCGGTGGCCGGAGAACTCTCGGCGACCGCTGCCGGGCACCCCGTCACCGCCCTGGAGTTCGCGCGGACTCCCTTCCTCCGCAACAAGGGCGCGTACCTGGTTGGGCGCCTGCACACGCTGGCTGGCACCGCGCCGGTGGCCATCGCGCTGGTGAACACGCCGTCGGGCGTGGCCGTGGACGCCGTGCTCACCGCCGAAGACGACATCAGCATCGTCTTCAGCTTCTCGCACTCCTACTTCCTCGTGGAGACGGCGTGCCCGTCGGCGCTGGTGGCCTTCCTGCGCGAGCTCATGCCGCGCAAGCCGGTCTCCGAGATCTATGCCTCGATTGGCCACAACAAGCACGGCAAGACCGAGTTCTACCGCGCGCTGCTGTCGCACCTGGAGGCGACCGACGATCGGTTCGAGATCGCGCCCGGCGCGCGCGGCATGGTGATGGTGGTCTTCACCATGCCGGGCTTCGACGCGGTCTTCAAGATCATCCGCGATCGGTTCGAGCCGCCGAAGACCGCGACGCGCGCCGGCGTGCGCGAGAAGTACGCCTTCGTCTTCGGGCACGACCGCGCCGGACGTCTCGTGGACGCCCAGGAGTTCGAGCACCTGAAATTCGACCGGCGCCGCTTCTCGCCGGCGCTGCTCGACGAGCTCGTCGCGAAGGCCGCCGGTTCGGTGGTCGTCGAGGACCACAGCGTCGCCTTCGAACACGTCTACACGGAGCGCCGGCTCACGCCGCTGGACCTCTACCTCGAGTCGGCGCCGCCCGCGCTCGCGTGCGCCGCCGTGATCGACTACGGGCTGGCCATCCGCGATCTGGCGGCCAGCAACGTCTTCCCCGGCGACCTGCTGGTGAAGAACTTCGGCGTGTCGCGGCACGGGCGCGTGATCTTCTACGACTACGACGAGTTGTGCCTGTTGTCGGAGTGCCGCTTCCACCGGTTGCCGCCGCCGCGCAGCTACGACGACGAGATCTCGGCCGAGCCATGGTTCCACGTCGACGATCGCGACGTCTTCCCCGAGGAACTGCTCACCTTCCTGGGGCTCAGGGGGGGATTGCGTGACCTGTTCGCGCAGGCGCACGCCGATCTGCTGGCGCCCGACTTCTGGATCGCGATGCAGGAAGAGCACCGCGCGGGGCACCTGCCCGACATCTGGCCCTATCCTTCTTCCAGGCGCCTGACGCGGTAGGTGACGCGTCGTGTCGTCGTACGCGCGAAGGGCGGCCCGTCGGCCGCCCTTCGGTGCTGCCTGTGAGGCCGGCGCCTACAGGTTGATCTGCATCATCGAGATGTTGGCCGCGCCGTACTGGTGGCAGTTCACCTCGATGTCGCCCTTGCCCCCCGCCACCTTCTCGAGGTCGGCGTCGCTGAGCTCGCCCTCCTTGGCGATGTGCGGGATCACCACGTAGGTCGTGTCGGCGGTCTCGACGACGGCCTTCACGTTGACGTTGCCGAGGCTCGTCGCGAACTGCTTCTCGATCATCTCCTTCGGGTTCTTGATGAGCGCATCGCGATACTTCGGGTTCTCGGTCGCGAACTTCGCCAGCAGATCCTGCACCTGACCACGCGTCATCTTCTCGGCCATAACCACATCTCTCCTCGCGCCGCCGGGACGGCAGCGCTCATGGGTCGACCAGCAACCGGCAACCGGCCCCCTCGGCCGCCTGACGGCCGCGGGGCGATGCGCACGCGCACCGTTGTCTAGACAGACATCAAGCTGAGCAATTGGAGTGCCACCCGTGCCATACGCGGCCGCGAGCATGATCGCGCACCAAACCGGCAGATTGTCGTGGCAGACGGGAGAGAGGGTGGCGCGCGATGGAGGCCTGGCTCCAATTGTTGGAGCCAGGCCTCCATGTCCGCGCCAGCGGGATCTGCGTGCGCGCCTACGCGACCAGTCGCTGCAGCACCTCGCGGTCGATCGTGATCTTCATGTTCTGCTTCGCCTTGGCGAGGTAGCTGCTGAAGAAGCGCGACCGCCGCTCGTTCAGCAGTTCGGTACGCAGGCTCTCGCGGCCGGCGGCCAGTTGATCGGCCGTCACGTCGCTCCGCTCCACGACGCGCGCGATCACGGCGGCGTTGCGCGTGGTCACCACGTCGCTGGTGGCGCCGGCCGTCAGCGCGAACACCGCATCCTCCAGGGTCTGGCTCGTACCGACCTCGGGCAGTGCCGTGCCGCGCGCCACCAGCTCGGTGCTCTTCACCTCGAGGCCGGCGGCCTTGGCCGCGGCGGTGAAGTCGGCGGCGCCCTTCAGCGTGGCGACGAGGCCGGCCGCCTTCTGGCGCGCGGCATCCAGCGCCTTCCCGGCGATCACGGCTTCGCGCACCTTCTCCTTCACCTCGTCGAGCGACGGCAGCCGCGAGTCCTCGCGGCCCGTCACGGCAAACAGCGCGTACCCCTGCGCCGTGCGCACGGCCTCGCCCGCCTGGCCCACGCTCAACTCGAAGGCGGCCGCGCTGAGCTCCGGCGACGGACCCAGTCCGGGCACCGGCTCATCGCGGGTGAACGGCGCCGACTCCTGCACCGTCAGGGCATTGGCTGGTGCCACCCGCTCGAGGTCGGCCGTGGTCCGGATCTGGCTCGACAGCCGCGCCGCCAGATCGCTGGCCTGGCTCTGCGCACGCTCCCACTTGATCTGCTCCTCGATCTGGGCGCGGACCTCATCGAGCGGGCGTGCCGTTGCCTCGTGTCTTGCCGTGACCTTGATCACGTGGAATCCGAACGGCGTCTTCACCAGGTCGCTGATTGCGCCAGGCTCGAGCGCGAACGCCACCTGCTCGAATTCGGGCACCATGCGGCCGCGGCTGAAGAAGTCGAGGTCGCCGCCGCGCGCCTTCGAGGCGTCGTCCTCCGAGTACTTGGCCGCCAGCGCGGCGAAGTCGGCGTGGGGCGCCCTCGCCTCGGCCAGGACCTTCTCGGCCAGGGCCCGCACGGCGGCCTCGTCCTTGCCTTCGGTCTTCAGGAGGATGTGGCTGGCGCGCACCTGTTCGGGCGTCGAATACTGCTCGATGTTCTGGTCGTAGAACCGCTGGACGTCCTGCGGTGTCACGTGCACGCGCTCGCGCATCTGCTGCACGTCGATCACCGCGTACTTCACCCGCCGCTGCTCGCCGATCCGGAACTCCTCCTTGTGGCCGTCGAAGTAGGTCTGCAGTTCCTGGTCGGTGGCGGTGAGGCCCTCGCGGAAACGGTCGGCGGTGAGCGCCACGAACTGCAGCTTCACCTTCTCGTTCCGGCGCCGGTACTCCTGGTCGACTTCGTGATCGGACACCGTCACCCACTCGGTGAGCGCCATGCGCAGCTTGTCGAGAACGATGCCGCGTCGGATGTTCTCCTCGAACTCGGTGTGGGTGAGCGGCGGCCGCTGCATCCGCAGCAGCGCCTTGTAGCGGGCCTCGCCGACGAACTGGCCGTTCTCCTGGAAGACGGGCATCGTCACGATGCGCTCGCGCACCTCGGCGTCGCTGGCGCTCAGGCCCTGCCGCTCGGCCTCGGCACTGGCGGCCTCTTCGTCGATGAGCTGCTGCAGGATCTGGCGGTCGATGCCCAGTTGCTTCAGCAGTTGCGCGTTGAGGTTGCCGCCGTAGGCGCTGCGGTACGCCTGCACCTGGGCGTTGTAGACCCTGGTGAAGTCGGCCGCGGTGATGACGCGGTCGCCCACGCGTGCCACGGCGCCGCCCGGTATCGCCCCCGACGTGTCGCGCGTCTGGAGGAAGTCCGGGATGTAGAACACGATGAAGGCGAGCACCACCAGGACCAGACTCCACTTGAGCCAGGTCTTGTGTCGCCGCATGGAGTCGAGCATCGTCATCTGCGTGGCGTCCTTCCGGGGCCCGGATCCGATCGGGCAAACCGCAATGGTATGCGAGCGACGGGAGGCGGGCAAGCACGTGCCCGGGGGCGTGCCACTCCGGCAGCCGGCGCGGCTGGGCCGGCCCGCGAGGCGGCAACCCGCACCCGGTCCCGCATCGAGCGGATGCCGGGCCGGATGGCGCGGGAGAGCACACCCCGTGCCAGTCATTCGCCGCCGTCGTTGCGTGTGCTATAGTGCCCGGGATTCTGTGCGTGCGCCGCACGTGCGCGTTGGAAGCGCGCCGTCCAGACGGTCCCGTCCGGGGCAACGCTGCAGGCCGGGGTGCGTCGTTTCGATAGATGCGGGCGACCCCGTGCGTTGGGTGAGTCGGCCGGGATGTCGCAGGGACGGTCCGCCGGGACCGACGGGTTCACGCGGCAGGTCCCTCACCGGGGTGAGGTGGATGCGCAAGAGGGACGCCGAGGGTGCCGTACTCGATGTCGAAGACGCGTGCCGGGCGGCCCAGCCCGCCAACGCCAGCCCGACGCGCCGCCGCCGGGCGCCCGGCGGCGCGGTGCCGCACGCCTCCGGCCTCCGCTGACCTCGCGGCGCGCCTGCGCTCGCTGCCTTCATCTCCGCCCGAGGACGCCAGCCGGTTGTTCGCGCTGACCCGTGCCGTGTCGGTGCCGCTCGATCCCCAGCAGGTCGCCGAGGCCATTGTCAGCGAGTGCGCCCGCCGCCTGCCAGGCGTCGGGTGGGCGCTGCTGGTCGACGAGTGGGTGGACGTCCCGCGCTGCCTCGCCGTGCGCGGCATTCGCGATGCGGTCCGCGTGGCCATCCAGGCGCTGGCGGCGCGCGTCACCAGACGTGGCGCCGACGCCCTGACGGCCAACCTGGCGGACGAGTTCGCGGGTGCGCCTGCCGGCGCGGCCGTCGGGCTCGCGCTGCCCGTCCGCGGACAGTCGCGCCTGGCGCTGGTGGCCTACCATCGCACGCCCGTGCGCGGCGCGTTCACTCTGCCAGCCGGGGTGCGCCGCCGCCTCACGCAATGGCTCGACGTGGCGCTGCTCACCCTCGACACGCAGCTGCGGCGTGAGCGCGCCGAGGCCCTCTCGGTCACCGACGACCTGACGCAACTCTACAACGCCCGCTTCCTGGGGCTCGTGCTGCGGCGTGAAGTGAAGCGGACCATCCGCACGCAGCAGCCGCTGTCGCTGCTGTTCCTCGACCTCGACGGCTTCAAGGCCGTCAACGACGCGCACGGCCACCTCGCGGGCAGCCGTGCCCTCGCCGAGGTGGCGCAGGTGCTGCAGGAGTCGGCGCGGGAAACCGATACCGTGGCCCGGTACGGCGGTGACGAGTTCGCCGTCGTGCTGCCGGAAACCGACAGGGAGGGCGCGCGACACGTCGCCGAGCGCCTCCGCGAACGCGTCGCCCGGCACGTCTTCCTGGCGTCCGAGGGACTCGACGTGCGGCTGACGGTGTCGATCGGCATCGCGTTGCTGCCCGGCAGCGCCACGACGGCCGACGGCCTGGTGCAGGCCGCCGACCAGGCGATGTATTGGATCAAGGACCGCGGCAAGGACGGCATCCACGTCGCGGTCGACCCCGGCCAGGCGGGCCGGCGCTAGGAGCGACTCCTCCGTGAACGTCCGATCGCTGTTCTCCCTCTTCTCCAACGACCTCGCCATCGATCTCGGCACCGCCAACACCTGCGTCTACGCGCGCAGCAAGGGCATCGTCGTCAACGAGCCATCGATTGTCGCCATCAACAAGGTGAACGGCCGCATCGAGGCCGTGGGCCGCGAGGCCAAGGAGATGCTCGGGCGCACGCCCGGCAACATCGTGGCCATCAAGCCGATGCGCGACGGCGTCATCGCCGACTTCGAGGTCACCGAGAAGATGCTGGCCTACTTCATCAAGAAGGCCCACAACCGCAACGTCTGGGTGCGGCCGCGCATCGTCATCGGCGTGCCGTCCGAAATCACGCAGGTGGAGAAACGCGCGGTGAAGGACAGCGCCTACCGCGCCAAGGCCAGCGAGGTCTACCTCGTCGAGGAGGCGATGGCCGCCGCCATCGGCGCCGGCATGCCGATCACCGAGCCCTCGGGCAACATGATCGTCGACATCGGTGGCGGCACCACGGACATCGCCGTCATCTCGCTCGCCGGCATCGTCTACAGCAAGGCGGTGCGCGTGGCCGGCAACGAGATGGACGAGGCCATCATCCAGTACATCAAGAAGACCTACAACCTGCTCATCGGCGAGCGCACGGCCGAAGCCATCAAGATGGAGGTGGGCTCGGCCTACCCGCTCGACGAGCACCTGACCATGGAGATCAAGGGCCGGCACCTGATCGAGGGGGTGCCGAAGACCATTACCATCACCGACGAGGAGATCCGCGGCGCGCTGGCCGAGACGGTGAACGTCATCGTCGACGCCGTGCGCGTGGCCCTCGAGCGCACGCCGCCCGAACTCTCGGCCGACATCGTCGATCGCGGCATCGTGCTCACCGGTGGCGGCTCGCTGCTGAAGAACCTGGACAAGCGGCTGCGCGAGGAGACCGGGCTGCCGCTGGCGATGGCCGAGGACCCGCTGTCGTCGGTGGTGCTCGGCGCCGGCCGCATGCTCGACGAGTTCAACCTGCTGCGCAAGATCGCGATCGACTGACGGGCGTGACGATCCCTCCTCTCTCGCCGGCGGCGGTGCTCGCGGGGCGCCGGCGCATCGGGCCGCTGCTGGTGGCGGCGCTGCTCGGCCACCTGCTGCTCGTGTCGCTGCAGGTGAACACGGCCGGCGGCGTCACCGTGTTCAGCGCGCTGGTGTTCGGCGCGTTCGGCGAGGTGCAGCGGCTCGTGGGCGCCGCGGCGTCCTCCGTCGGAGACGCGTGGCGCCAGTACGTGGCGCTCGCGGGCGTGCAGGAAGAGAACGCCCGCCTGCGCGCCCGGATCGACGAGATCGAGATCGGGCTGCACGAGCAGCGGACGCTGGCGCTGCGGGCCGAACGGCTCGAGACGCTGCTGGGCATGCAGGCGCGGGTGCCGCAGCGGACGCTGGCGGCCGAGGTGATCGCGGGCGACGCCACCTCCTGGTTCCGCACCGTGACCATCAGCCGCGGGCGCGCCGACGGCATCGCACCCGACATGGCCGTGCTCGCGCCGCAGGGGCTGGTGGGACGCGTGGTGGGGCGGCCGCCGCCCACCGCGCACGCCGCACGCGTGCAACTGCTGGTGGACCGCAGCGCCGCCGCGGCGGCGATGATCGAACGCTCGCGCGCCGGCGGCATCGTCGTCGGCGACGACGGCGTGATGCTGCGGATGGAATACGTGTCGACGCTCGCCGACGTCCAGGTGGGCGACGCGGTGATCTCCTCGGGCCTCGATGGCATCTACCCGAAGGGGTTCCCGATTGGCGAGATCGTCGCCGTCGAGCGCGGCCAGGGGCTCTACCAGGTGGTGCGGATCCGCCCGGCGGTCGACTTCTCGGCCGTGGAGGAAGTGCTGGTGGTGGTCGAGCCGCCGCCCGCTCCCACCGGCCCCGCGACGCCCGGCGAGGGCGGATCGGGATAGCCGGTGTACGCGCTGCGGACCGCCGTGGCCCTGGGCATCGCGCTGGCGCTGCAGACGCTGCTGGCGCACGCCATGGGCAACCGGTCGGTGATCGATCTCGTCACGGTGACCGTGATCTACTTCGCGCTCGGTGCGGGGCCCGCCGCGGGCATCCTCATCGGGTCGGCAGCCGGGCTGGCGCAGGACGTGCTGTCGGGCGGTGTGGTGGGCGTCAACGGGTTCGCCAGCTGCCTCGTGGCGTTTGCGGCCGGGGCGATCGGGTCGCAGTTCATCGTGGCGAACACGCTGCCGCGTTTCGTCGTGTTCGTGGCGGGATCGGCGCTGCAGGCCACGTGCGTGATCGGCCTCTACGCCCTGATCACGCCGCTGGGGTTCGGGGTGGCGCCGGCGCGGGTGGCCGCGCAGGCGCTGTTCAACGGGGTCGTCGGGGTGCTCGCCTTCCAGGTGGTGGAGCGCGCCCCGCGGATGATCGAACGCCGCCGGCTGCGGCGCGCGCACGTGCGCGGCCGGCTCTCGGGCTGAGGAGGACGATACGGCCATGCGGTTCGTCGAGGATCGGCGTCACCTGCCCAGGCGCCTCGCCGCGCTGCGCGCCGGCGTGATCGTCGTCTTCGGCGTGCTCGCCACCTGCTTCTGGTACTTCCAGGTCGTGCAGCACCAGAAATTCCAGGAGATGGCGCAGAACAACCACCTGCGCACGCTCGCGCTGCGCGCGCCCCGCGGCACGCTCTTCGACAGGAACGGGCGCGTGCTGGTCGAGAATCGCGACGCCTTCAACATCTCGCTCGTCCGGGAGCAGACGCACGACCTCGACGGCACGCTCGCGGCGCTCGCGCGCATCACCGGCATTGCCCGCGAGGAGTTCGACGCCATCCTCGCGCGCCACGCCAACGAGCCGCGCTACCGGCCCGTGCTGCTCGTTGGCGACGCCTCGCTCGCGCAGGTGTCGGCGGTCCTCGCGCGGCGGCTCGAGCTGCCGGACCTGCTGGTCCAGCAGGTCCCCACCCGGCACTACCCGACCGACGAAATGGCCGCGCACCTCTTCGGCTACGTCGGGGAGATCACCGAGCAGCAGCTCGCGCGGCAGGATCACAGCGGCTTCGGCCCAGGCGCGATCATCGGCCAGTCCGGCGTCGAGCAGATCTACAACGCCGAGCTGATGGGAGTCGACGGGGCGCGCCGCGTGGTCGTCAACAGCGTCGGCCGCGAGATCGAGATCCTCGGCGAACGGCCACCGGCCGAGGGCGCACGGCTGCGGTTGACGATCGACGCCGACCTGCAGCGCGCCGTGGAGAACGGTTTCAGGGCCACGGGGTACTGGGGGGCGGCGGCGGTGCTCGACCCGCGCACCGGCGAGATCCTCTCGCTCGTCAGCCTGCCCGCCTACGATCCCAACCGCTTCGCGGCGGGCATCGACCGCGCCACCTGGACCAGGCTCAACACCGACGGCCTGCGCCCGCTGCAGAACCGCGCCATCCAGGGACGCTACTCGCCCGGATCCACCTTCAAGATCGTGGTCGCGACGGCGGCGCTCGAGGAGGGGATCGTGACGCCGGATCACCGCATCTTCTGCGGCGGCGGCGCCACGTTCTACGGCCGGTACTTCAAGTGCCATCTCGCCGGCGGACACGGCTCGCTCGACATGCGCCACGCGATCGAGAAGTCGTGCAACGTCTACTTCTACACGCTGGGGAACATGCTCGGCGTCGACAGGATCCACAAGTGGGCCCAGTTGCTCGGGCTCGCCGACAAGACCGGCATCGACCTGCCCCACGAGGCCGAGAGCCTGGTGCCCTCCACCGAGTGGAAGCGCCGGCGCACCGGCGAGAAGTGGTACGCGGGCGAGACCATCTCGGTGGCGATTGGCCAGGGCCAGGTGTCGGTGACGCCGCTGGCGCTCGCCACGATGATCAGCACGGTGGCCAACGGCGGCACGCGCCAGGTGCCGCACCTGGTGCAGGCGATCGACGACGGCCACGGATGGCAGCCGGTGACGCCGCCGGCGCCACTGGCCGTGACGTCCATGCAGCCCGAGCACGTCGCCGCCCTGCACGACGGGCTCTGGCTGGCCGTCAACGGCGCGGGCACCGCAGGCCGCGCCCGCCTGCCCGGCTACGACGTGGCCGGCAAGACCGGCACCGCGCAGGTGATCTCCAACCAGGGGCGCGACCGGGCGCGCGGCAGCGGCACCAGCCGCGACCTGCGCGATCACGGCTGGTTCGTGTTCTTCGCGCCGCGCGATCACCCGCAGATCGCCGGCGCGATCTTCGCCGAGCACTCCGAGCACGGATACCTGGCGGCGCCGATCGCCCGGCACGTCATCGACACCTATTTCGCCAAGCTCGAAGGGCGTCCGCTGCCCGATTACCCGGCGCCGAAGGCCGCCCCGGCCGGGCCCCTCCCGGCCGATCCGGACGTGGTGGCGATCGTGGATCCGACCGACCGCGGGACCGGTGAGGCCGCCCGGCCGGCCGTCCGCCGCGGCGCCGCCGCACGCGAGTAGAACCGTGTTCGAACGCCGCCTCCATCGCCACATCGACTGGCTCCTGCTCGCGGCCGTGCTGCTGCTCGCGGGGATCGGGCTGGTGATGATCTACAGCACCACCTACGACGTGATGCAGGGCCGCGTCGGCGCCGAGTTCTACAAGCAGCTCTACGCCGCGCTGCTCGGCGTCGCCGCGCTCGCCGTCTGCCTGGCCATCGACTACCGCACGCTGGCCGAGTATTCGCTCGTCGTCTTCGTGGCCATCGCCCTGCTGCTGCTCTATGTCCTGGTGTTCGGGGTGGTGGCCGGCGGCGCGCGGCGCTGGATCAACCTCGGCCCGATGAACCTCCAGCCGTCGGAGTTCGCCAAGGTCGCGCTCGCGCTCGTCGTGGCCACGTTCTTCGCCGAGAACCGACGGGGCGCCGGCAACTGGCCGGACCTGGCGACGGCCGCGGTGCTGCTGGTCGTCCTGGCCGGCCTCATCGCGAAGCAACCCGACCTCGGCACCGCCGTCACGCTCGTGCCGATCTTCCTGGGCATCGCCTTCGTGGCCGGGATGCGCCTGAAGGTCGTCGCCGCCATCCTCGCCCTGGCCATCGTCGCGGCGCCCGCCGCCTGGATGTTCGCGCTCAAGGATTACCAGAAGTCGCGGATCGAGACGTTCCTCGATCCCGAGAAGGACGCGCGCGGCGCGGGCTACCAGCAGATCCAGGCCCGTGTCACCGTGGGCAGCGGCGGGGTGACGGGCAAGGGGTTCCTGCAGGGCACGCAGGGCCAGTACAAGTTCCTGCCCGTCGCGCACAACGACTTCGTCTACTCGGTGCTGGCCGAGGAGCACGGGTTCGTGGGCGTGCTGGTCACGCTCGGGCTCTACCTGCTGGTCATCCTGCGCTCGCTCGACGCGGCGCGCATGGCCAAGGATCGGCTCGGGGCCTTCCTCGTGGTGGGCCTCATTTCGGGATTCACGTTCCAGGTGGTCTACAACATCACCATGTCGGCCGGCCTCGCGCCGGTGAAGGGCCTGCCGTTGCCGCTGCTCAGCTACGGTGGGTCGTCGATCATGGCGACGTTGGCGAGTTTCGGCCTCGTCCTCAACGTGAGGATGCGGCGGTTCACCAATTGACGCGGCGCCCTTCGCGGGACGCCGCCCGACGCGCCGGCCATGCCGACCCGCTCGGCCTTCCTCGTGTCGACGCCGGACGTCGCACCGCGGAACGTCGTGCGAGCCGGCGCAGGGCCAGCCCCCGCCACCTCTTGGTGGCGGCAGGCTGCGTCCGCCCGGCGCCGACGGAGTGTCGTGCATGAACAAGGAGATGATCGTCTCCTCGACGGATCGCGAAACCCGCGTGGCGATCCTCGAGAACGACGAGGTGGTGGAGATCTTCATCGAGCGCGAGCGGCAGCAGCAGGTGGCCGGCAACGTCTACAAGGGCCGCGTCACGAAGGTCCTGCCGGGCATGCAGTCGGCATTCGTCGAACTGGGGCTCGAGCGCGACGGCTTCCTCTACGTGTCGGACATCGTGAACACGCTGGAGGTGCTCGATCAGGCCGAGGACGACGACGAGGACGAGACGCCCTCCGGCCCCGACGCGCCCGTCGCTGACGCAGGGCCTGCCGGCGGCCCGGACGGGACCGCCGCGGCCGAGCCGGGCCCCGCCGCCGCACGGCCGGCGCTGCCGCGGCGGCGCGAACGGCAGAGCCAGAGCGAGCCCGACCAGAAGATCGAGGACCTGCTCAAGGAAGGCCAGGACGTCATCGTCCAGGTGGTCAAGGAACCACTCGGCACCAAGGGCGCGCGCCTCACCTGTCACGTGACCATTCCGGGGCGCTTCCTCGTCTTCATGCCCACGGTCGACCACGTCGGCGTGTCACGGAAGATCGAGGACCGTGAGGAACGCAGCCGCCTGCGCGGCATCGTCAGGGCGTTCCGCGAGCAGCACGCCTTCACCGGCGGCGTGATCATCCGGACCGCCGCCGCCGGCCGTCCCGAGGCCGACATCCTCGGCGACCTCGGCTTCTTCCACGACGTCTGGCGCGAGACGCGCCGTCGCTCGGAGGCCCACAAGGCGCCAGCCGTGCTCTTCCGCGAGCAGAGTCTCGTCTCGAAACTGCTGCGCGACCTCCTCAACGAGGACTACCAGGCCATCCGCATCGACAACCTCGCCGAGTACCGCCGGGCGCTCGACCTGGTGCAGCGCATCATGCCGGCGATGGCGCCCAGGGTGAAGCACTACGCGAAGGATTTCCCGATCTTCGACGACTACGGCGTGCAGCCCGAACTCGATCGCGCGCTGCGGAGCAAGGTCTGGCTGAAGTCGGGCGGCTACATCGTCATCAACCAGACCGAAGCCCTCGTGGCCGTCGACGTGAACACGGGCCGCTACGTCGGGAAGAAGAGCGCCGGGCGCCTCGAGGACACCATTCTCAAGACCAACCTCGAGGCCGCCAGGGAAATCGTCCGCCAGATCCGGCTGCGCGACCTCGGCGGCATCATCGTCCTCGACTTCATCGACATGGAGGAGAAGAAGAACCGCCAGAGGGTGCTGCAGGTGGTGGAGCAGGAACTGCACCGCGACCGCGCGCCTTCGAAGGCGGTGTCGGTGTCGGAGTTCGGCCTGATCATCGTGACGCGAAAGCGGGTGAAGCAGAGCCTCGAGCGGCTGCTTACCGATCAGTGTCCCTACTGCTCGGGCACCGGAACGGTGAAGTCGAGCGAGACCATCTGTCACGAGATCCTGACCGAACTCAAGAAGGTGGCGCGCGATCTGACGGGACCCGGTGTGCTGCTGCGCGTGCACCCGGACATCGCCGCCGCGCTCCAGAACGAGGAGCGGGACGTGCTGCGCGCCATGGAGCGTGCGGTGGGGCGGAAGCTCTCCGTGCGGCCCGACGCGCTGCTGCACCACGAGCAGTTCGACGTGATGGTGACCTAGCGGCCGCGGCGGCCGGCATCGAACGGCGCGGCGGAACGGTCGGCTGCCGCCTGGCGATGCCGCCATGCCTCGACCGGTCCCACCGGCTGGCCGGCGCGCCCGGCGAGGTCGGGTGGTGAGGGCTTTCTCCCCCTTTCTGCGCGGTACCTGACAGGCGGCCGCCATGGGTGGCGGTCGCTCGTTCCAGCGAACAGGACGCAGACGCCTCGACGCGGTCGCACGCGGAAGTGTCGGCGCTCGGGCGGACGCAGTCCTGGACTGCTGTCCGTGGAGGTCCCCATGCGCAGGCCGACGATCTTGACAACCGCAGCGCTTCTCCTGGCCCTCGGTCTCACCAGCGGTGCCCACGAGCCGCGGGACACCGCGATCTCTCCGAACTCCCACTACTACACGTTCGACGCCGTGCCGGGGGCCACGGCGACCGTCGCCTGGGGGATCAACTCGAAAGGCGCTGTCGTCGGCTCCTACACGAAGGACGGTGTCACGCACGGGTTCCTTCATGAACAACGGCGCCACGCCAGACGGTGAATTGATCGTCGGGTTCTTCACTGACAAGGCGGCCAGCCGCAGCCGCGGGTACCTGTTCTACGGCGACACCATCCTGCCGTTTGACGTCCCTGGCAGCACGTTCACAGCGGCGTGGGACGTCAACGCCAGCGGCGAGGTGGTTGGGGTGTACCGGGACACCGTCCGGACTCCGCACGGGTTCATCTGGTCAGGCCTCAGGTTCCGAACCCTCGATGTCCCAGGCGCAGTGTCAACCTGGGCGTATGGGATCAATTCGCACGGCGCAGTCGTCGGGGCGTTCTCCGATGCGGTCGGCAAGATCCGCGGGTTCGTCGCCATGCGGAGTCGATGGCACCGGTGAACGAGGCCGCGCGTCGCACGCGTCAGCGACGCGCTCCACGAACCGCCGCGCAGGCCGGCGGACGTGGATCCGACCTTGCGCGTCACCACCTCGCCGCACGTCGAGATCGACGGGGAGCGACGAGGCGGCCGGTGCGGGCACCGCGGCCGCGGATCTGCGCGACCACGGCACCCTCCCCAACGAGGGGGCTCGAAGACCGGCCCGGGTGGCGCCCTGCCGTCACCCGGGCCGCGCGGGTGCCGGCCCGGTGAGGTCCGCACGAAGCCAGGCCTTGGCGATCTTCCAGTCCCGCTCGACCGTGGCGACCGAGACCCCCACGACCTCGGCCACCTCGTCGGTCGTCAGCCCGGCGAAGTACCGGAGTTCGACGATCCGCGCCTGCCGCGGATCGAAGCGGGCCAGCTTCTCGAGCGATTCGTGCAGTGCGAGGACATCGACCTGGTTCGGTTCGTGCGCCGCGAGATCCACGCCGGTCAGCGTGACCCGTTCCCAGTCCCGGCCCCGGCGTCGCGCCCTCCGGCGCCGGGCCTGATCGACCAGAATCCTCCGCCGCTCCAGGCAATCAGCAGTTCGGTGATCCGATGTCCGCTCCAGGGCGACGGCCCTCCTCGACCGGTGGCGCGCACGCGTTTCGGCGAGGGCTCGATGAAGTTCTCGCCCGACGGCCGCTGGGTCGCGTACTCCTCCGATGAATCCGGCAGGCCTGAGGTCTACGTGCAGGCGCTGCCTGGTCCGGGACCGAAGATCCAGGTGTCGAACGACGGAGGGAACGACCCGGTCTGGCGTCGCTCCGGCGGGGAGCTGTTCTACCGCGCCGGCGACAGGATGATGGTCGTCTCGGTGGTGACCGCGCCGCGATTCAAGGCATCGGCGCCGCGGCGCCTCTGGGAAGGCCAGTATTCACAAGGCATCGGCGCCTCGTGCGGCATGCCGGGCGTCAGCTCGTCGAACTACGACGTCACCGCCGACGGGCAACGATTCCTGATGGTACGCGACGAAGACCAATCGACATTCTCGACGAAGATCGTCGTGGTGCTCAACTGGGTCGAGCAGGTGAAGGCCCTCGAACGATCACGGGCGAACGCCGCACCGGCCGCCGCGCGTTGACGAGATCCGGCTCGGCCTCGCGAGCGTCTCCTCAACCCGATTCCGTGCAAACCTTGCACCCTCGCCCCCGCATCGTCCCCGCGGGGGCGACGAAGGGCCCGGCGCCGGGACGCCCCTCGACCAGACGTGACTTCGGGAGCGACCCCTGCCGCGCCGCGCGTGCCACGGGGCGCCTGCGGCGGTCCTAACGCGCCTTCTGCCTGCCAATCGCGATGTTGCCGCTGAAGGTGGTGGCCTCGATGCGGGCGCTGCCGTCACCGTAGACGCCCTGCAGGGCGCGCTGGCGCGCCGCGTCCTGTTCGCCGGCCGGCGCACCCGTGAGCTGCAGGTCGCTCGACAACGCCCCGCTCCAGGTGGAGGCGTCCAGCTCGAACCCGGTGCGTCCGTCCACGAGCAGCCGCACGTTGCCCGAATGTGACTTCAGCTCGTAGCGCGCGCTCCGGTTCAGTGCGCCCTCGAACTCCACGTCGCCCGACATCGACTTGAGCGTCGCCCGCTCGCACGAGGCGTCGCGCAGCGTGATGTTGCCGCTCACGGTGGACGCCGTCACGCCACGCGCCTTCACCGCCCGCGCGGTCACGTCGCCGCTCACCGTGTTCGCGCTGACGTCGCCCGCCACGCTGCTGGCGTCCAGCCGCACGTCGCCTGAAACCGACCGCAGGGTGGCCTGTGACGACAGCTCGCTGGCCGTCACGTCGCCGCTTACCGTCTCGGCCATCACCACGCCTCGCATGCCCGACACGCGAACGTCACCCGACACCGACTTCAGGTCCACGCTCGATCCGGCCGGCACCACCACGTCGAACTCCACGGTGGGCATCGCCCAACGGTGTTCACGCCATCTCTGGACCGGCGCGTGCACCTCCACGCGATCTCCCTGTTGTTCGATCACGAGATCCATCGCCGCGAGGACCGGTGCGGCCGCGTTCGCGTCCGACGCCCGAACGACCTTCGTGGCGTCGATCCGCACCTCGCGGTCGCCCGCACCCGTTACCGTGATGGTGCCCGCGAAATTCCGCACCACGATGGTGATCGGGCCCGAGGTCTTCAGCACCTTCTGCACCTTCTCGGTGAAGCGCTGGCCCCTGCCGCCCCGGCGCTGGCCCTCGGGCTCCCTGGCCGACTCCTGCCGGGCGCGCGCGGCCTGGGCCGCGGCGCGTGCCGCGTCCTCGCTGGCCCTGGCGGTCTCCCGCGGCGTCGGCCTGTGCTGGTCGGCCGCCACATCAGCCGTACACGGCAGCGCAGACAGCGACGCCGCGGTCGCGGGGGCGGCCAGCACGACGGCAATCAGGGCGGCGGGAAGCGACGAGCGGTTGGACGGCATGGCGAGGGTCCTACGACTTGTTCAGGCCTTCGACGACGCGGGCCGCGCCATTGGCGTTGCCCTTGCGCAGTTCGTTCATCAGTGCGATGGTGTCCTGCAGCAGCGACACCTTCCTGCGGAAGGCATCGAACAGGCTCTCCTGCGCGACACGGCTCTCCGGATCGGCCCGCAACGCGGACTGGCTGTCGTCGATCGCCTGGTCGATCAACGCCAGGTTCTTCCGGAGTGTGGCCGTGACTTCGGGGTCGAGCGGTGAATCCGATGCCTGCGCGACCTGCTCGAGGTTCGCGATCGCACGCTCGTAGTGCGTGGCCGCCAGCGCCAGCTCCGATTCGACCGATTGGACGAGATCGTCGGCGCTCGCGTTGGCGGGCGCCGGCCTCGCCAGGCCCGGCGGCGCGGCGGGCTGGCGCGAGACGTAGAACAGCGACGCGCCCACCACGACCACCAGCGCCGCCGCCGTCGCCAGCCACGCCCACGATCGCCAGGCGATCGCCGGCGCGCGCGCCGGCCGCGCGGCCTCGGCCGCCTGCGCGAACCCGGGGTCGGCCCCCAGTCTTGCGACAATCGACGCCCACGTGCCCGCCGGCAACGGCCGCTGCTCGATCGCGCCCGCCGCCTCGCGCACGCGGCGCAGATCGGCCACCAGCGCGCGGCAGTCCCCGCACGCCGAGAGGTGCGCCTCGGCAGCGGCCCGGCCTGCCGCCTCGAGCGCGCCGTCGACGTAGTCGCTCGCGCAGACGAGGAAATCGTCGCAGCTCATCATCGCTGACCGCTTCCCGGCGGTCCGGGCGACCGTGTGTCGCCGCCGAGGAGGAACGCGCGGATGCGCAAGCGCGCCTTGTGCACCTGCGACTTCGACGTGCCGTCCGACACGCCGAGAATCCGCCCCACTTCCTGGTGCTCGAATCCTTCCACGTCGTGCAGCAGGAACGCCGCCCGGCACGCCTCCGGCAGCCGTGCGATCGCGCGATCCATGTCGATCCGCGCCGCATGACCGTCGATCGCGCCGCGTCCGGGCAGCCGCCACTCACGCAGATCCTCAACCGACGATGTCAGGCGCTCGGTCCGCCCCGCCCTGCTCCGCAGTCGATCGAGGCAGAGGTTCATCGCCAGCCGATAGAGCCAGGTTCCGAGCGCCGAATCGCCCTTGAACGTGTCGACGCGCCTGAAGACCTGCAGGAAGATCTCCTGCAGCATGTCTTCCGCATCGGCCGCCCGGCCCATCATGCGATACGCCAGTCCGTAGAGCCGTGACCCGTACCGGCGATAGAGTTCCTCGTAGGCCGTCGTGTCCGCGGCGCGCAGTCGCTCAGCCAGCGCCGCATCTTCTGCGCGGGTCTCGCTGGTACCTTTGGACGGAAGCAGTGCCACGCCGGGTTGGTCCTGTGCGAAAGGGTAGTGTACCAAGAACGGGCGGGAGATCCGCAACGGCCGAATGAGACGATGTCGGGCCGATTCCGGTTCTGGCGTGAGCGGCACGCCCGACGCGTCGCCGCAGCCGTCACTCAGCGATGCGATCGCGACGGCGCCCATCGACGGGCCTGGAACTCGCGCACTCGCGCGCCTGTCGCCGGCACGCCCTCGGCAGCGAGCAGCGCCTGCTTCATCGACTCGCGGCCGCCGTAGCCGCCGAGCCGGCCGCCGGCCGCGATCACGCGATGGCACGGCACGGCGGGGTCGACACACTCGCGCATGATGTTGCCCACCGCGCGCGCCGCGCGCGGCGCGCCCGCCCACCCGGCCACGTCGCCATAGGTGGCCACCCGGCCTGGCGGAATGGCGCGCACCGCCGCGAGCACGCGGGCCGTGAACGTGCTCACCGTCCCTGGCGTGCCGGAAGGCGATGGCCTCGCGTGCCCGGGCGCGCGTGCCGAGGTGACGGGCCGTTTTCGGGGGCGCTGCGCTGCCACGAATCCAGAGGGAAACCTGACTAACGACCCACCGTCACCTTGATCCGGAACGAGACGCCTCCCAGATCGTCCTCGCCGAACTCGTGAGACAGGCCCGCTTCGCCGAAGGCACGGCTCACCCGGCGCCAGTGCACCTCGGCGGCCGCCCCGAACCACTTCCAGACCGGGATCTCCACCCCGCCGAGCGCATGGTAGCTGGTGTATCGCTCGTCGACGTCGTCGCCGGGCCCCGCGAACTCCGAGATCTCCCGATAGGCCACCAGGCCGAAGCCGGCGCCGACGTACGGCTTGACGCCACCCAGTGGCGAACGTGCGGCGCGGGCCGCTGGCCGAGGCGGGGCGGCGGCCTGCGGCGCCCGGCCCTGTGACTCGCCCCCGCGCGCAGCTCCCTGATCGAGCGACGCCTTGGCGGGAGGGGAGGGGCTGGCCGGTGGCGTGCCGCGCTTCTTCGGCGCGACGAAGAACTTGTACCCGAAGGTCACCTCGATGGGCCGAGCCTCCACGCGGAGCGGGATGCCGAGCGGGAACACCGCGCCCTGGTGGACGAACGCCCGTTGGCCATCGGCGGCCAAGCGCGTGAGGTCGACCTGCGCGAACAGACCGGAGCGGTGCGTGAGCGAGCCCCCGGCGCCGAGAATCGGGCCCCCGCTCGTGCCCAGCGTGGCCTTGAAGGTTTCGCGCGCCGCGAATTCCTGGTAGCCGAACGTGAAGAACCCCGCCACGTGGAAGGCTGGTGGCCCCGACGGCCGCCGGACCGCCGGCCGGGTCGCGGGTGGTGCCGGCGTCTTCTGGGCGAGGTCGCCGGCCTGCGCCGTGAAGGGCGTGGCAGTGGTGGCCGGCTGGGCGAGGGCCGCATGGGCGCAGGCCAGGGTGAGCCAGACGCACGAGATCGTGGTCAGTCGTGTCGCGGCGCTCACTTGATCAACCCCAGTCCCCGCAGGGTGTTGCGCGGGTTGATGAGCCCGGCGCCGTACTCCTGATCCACTCCCGGAGCGCCCTTGTCGGTGGCAAACCGCTTGATGGCGGCCTCCACCGCCTGCGGGCTGGTGATGCCCTGGGACATCAGGAGCGCCGCCAGGCCCGACACGTGCGGCGTCGCCATCGAGGTGCCCTGGTAGTAGACGTAGGCGAAGGTGTCGAAGCGCGGCGCGGCATAGCGGAGCGGCCCCCCCGTGAAGGTATCGGTGAAGATCGGGGAGTAGGTCTGCTGGAGAATCGCACCGCTCGAGCTGCCGGCGGCACGATGATCTCCGCCCGGCGCCGCGATCTCCACGTACGGCTTCACGCCGGAGTAGTAGGCGCGAGTGAGGCCGCGACCGACCGCGGCCACCGCCATGGCGCCCTCGATGGGGGCCGCCTGCTCGGCGAGCCGCTCGACCGGATTGTCGCGCTCGTAGTCGTTGCCGGCGGCGACGGCGACAAACGCGCCGCGTCCCACCGCGTACCGGATGGCCTCGCCGATGAGGGGGGCCTCGGGGCCGCCGCTGCGGCCGAGGCTCATGTTGATCACCTTGGCGCCGTTGTCGGCCGCGTACCGGATCGCCCGCGCGATCACGTCGTCGGTGCCGATCGCCGGTGAGTCGAAGGCATCGTCCCAGGTCGACGCGATGCACTTGACCGGCATGATCTTCACGTTGAACGCCATGCCCGCCACGCCCACGCCGTTGTTGGTCGCCTGCCCGATCGTACCCGCCACGTGCGTGCCGTGCCCGTCGAGATCCACCGGATCGTCGTCGTTCCAGATGAAGTCGCGCGGCGCGACGAACCGTGACGCGGGCCCGAGCTCGGGCGCCAGCGCGAAGGGCACCGACACGCGGCCGAGCGCCGGGAAGCGCACGCCATCGACTTCGAAGGGCACGCCCACGAAGTCGAACGTCGCGTTCTCGTAGGCGACGCCGGTGTCGAGCACCGCCACGACGATCGCGCTCGACGCGCCCTGGTTGATGTCCCACGCCTGTTCCATCCCGATGGCGGAGAAGTTCCACTGGTTGGTGTAGAGCGGATCGTTGGGCGTGAAGTAGGGGTAGACGCGGTAGGCGGCCTGCGCGTACTCGACGTCGGGACGCTGCATCAGCTCGGCCGCGACCGCCTCGACATCGGCCTCGGGGTCGATGCGCATGATCTCGAAGTTGGCGTGACTGGGCGTGTAGAGGCCGGTGGCGCCCACCGCCCGCATCGACGCGTCGCGGGCGCCCGCCACGCCGCCGCGGAACCTGACGATCACCTTGCCCGGCTCGTACGGCCAACTGGCGCGTGCATCGGTGGTCGTCTCGGCGGCGTCCGCCCCGGCGGCATCCGCCACACGCGGCGCGGCCCGGCGGTGGCGGACCGTGAGTTCGCCCGTGTCGATGGCGGGAGCGGCGGTGGGCTGCGCGAGCACGCGCCGGGACGCGTCTCCAGGGGCCACCTGTGCGATGACGGTCAGTCCGGCCGTCGCGCTGGCGGCAAACGCCAGCGCGAGCCACTTCCGGCGTGCGAGATGAGACATGGGCTCTCCGGCCTCCGCGCGTCGCGGCCCGGGTGCCGCGCGGGCGAGGGCGACGTCAATTCTACGCTGACGTCTGGCCTCACCACGGTGTGACCGATCCCGTGCGGAGGGCCGTGGTCCGTGGGTGGAGAGGAGGGACCCGGCACCCGGCCGGGACAGACCCCGCGGTGGCCCGGCCCGCCCGGTTGCGGCACCCGGCCGGGCCAGGCGCCGTCAGGTCAGCGCGTCTGCGCGCCGGAGTTCGTCTGCTGGCCGGGCCCGCGCGGGGATGTCGCGGCCGGGGCGCCCGCGTCGAACGCCTCGAGGCGCACGTGCCCGTCCGGCCTCGGCAGGGTGATGCCCGCCAGGTGCGCGAACGTGGGCGCGATGTCGGCCGGCGACGCTGCCATGCCGTAGCGGGCCGCCTTGACACCGGCGCCGAAGAAGACGAGCGGCACACGCGCGTCGTAGTCGAACAGCGAGCCGTGCGTGGCCACCGATCCGGTGGTGATCCAGTAGGCACGCGGTGCCAGCACGAGATCGCCCCTGCGTGCCGGATGGAAGCTCAACCCAAGGGCCCTGGCGGCCGCGTCACCCTCACCCGTGCCCGCGGCGACCTGATCGCTGCGGTAGACGCGGGCCACACCGGGCACCGATTCCAGGATCTGGATGGTCGTCCGCAGGGCTTCCGTGTTCCGCAGCAGGCTCTCGTAGCGGCCGGCGACGAAGTAGACGTCGGGGTACGCGAAGGAGGCCACGTGCGGCCCCGGCCCGAACAACGGCTCCAGCGCCTTGTCGACGCGCTCCCGGACCTGCTGTGTGAGGATCCGCCCGGCGTCGACGCCCAACGCCGCCATCTGCTCGGGGATCGGCGAGACGCCGTGGTCGCCGGTGAAGGCGAGCACGTAGTTCTGGCGCCCGACCGTCCGATCGAGGTGGTCGAGCAGATCGCCGATGGTTGCATCCAGTCGGGCCAGCACGTCCTGCACCTCGTGGCTGCGCGGGCCGTAGGCGTGGCCGACATGGTCGAGCACCGAGTAGCTGATCGCCAGCACGTCCCGCCGCTGCGCGTCGCGCCCCAGTTGCAGGTGGTCGATGGCAGCCTCGGCCAGGCCCGTCAGCGCCGCATCGGCAGCCGGCGTGTAGCTCCACTTCGTGCGGAACTCCTTGTCGGCCACGCCGCTCTGGCTCGTCACCTCGTGGGGAAACTGGTGCGTCCACCCGTGGGGCGAGCCCTCGCTGTCGACATCGTCGTCCCAGTGGTAGCTGTCTTCGGGAAGCAGCCGGGTCCACGGCCGGCCGTACTCCGCGTCGGGCGTGTGCGTCCTGGCGTACTCGGCCAGCCAGGCCGGCACCTCCGCGACCAGCGCCTGGGATGTGGTCCAGCCGTGATCGGCGTCCCACCACAGCATGACGTCGCCGCGGTGGCCCACCATGCCGATGGCCGAGCGGGGCTTGAGCGACAGCGACACGATGCGGGGAGCGATGGCCGACTGGGCGCGCAGCTCGTCGGCGAAGGTGGGCACCAGCAGGCGGCGGCCGCTGTTGCCGGTGGCGGCCGTGGCGGCGTCGCCGTTGACGTGCACCGTCGGCGCCGTGGCGTCGTCGGTGCACTGGACGACGTGCTGCTCCGCGCGATCGAACCACTGGTTCAGCACCATGCCGTGCGTCGCCGGGAAGGTACCGGTGCCGATCGTCGCGTGGCCCGCGCACGTCACGGTGTTCATGTAGGGGTACGCCGATTGCGTGAAGCGCGCACCGCCGTCGAGCAGCCGCCGCAACCCCTTCGTCCACATGTGGCCGTAGCGGTCGAGGTAGTCGTTGCGCATCTGGTCCACGGTGACGATCACGTAGAGCCGTGGCGGCGAGTTGTCGGCCCCCGCCGGAACGGCCATGCCGCACACGGCGGCAGCCAGGATGAGCCCTGCTGCGGGCCCCAGCCAGGATCGCGTGGACAGGCCGCGGACACCCGGGGCGAGCAGCGTGGGTGAGGACATTGGTTGCACCTCGGACATGGCCTGGCGGGAGTCAGCCACGGTGGCGACGGACGGTAAGGTAACACAGGGCTGACACCATGACGTTCACCATGGCGCAGTCACGGGCGAACCAGCCCGGCACCAGCTCTTCCGGCAGCAGGCCCGGCCGGTGCAGCACGTCGATCACGGCGTGACCGAGAAACGCCAGGGCGAGCCAGACGAGAGCCTCGGGCGGATCCCGGAGTATGGCGGTTGATGCCAGGACGAGAAAGCCCACGGCCAGCGCGATCTCGAGCCCCGCGCCGGGGACATCGAGGCGCGCGATGGCGAGCCCGGCGTGCGCGGCGGCCACGAACACCAGCACCATGCCGGCCATCTGGGCCAGCCGGAGCTCGCCCACCACCCGCTGCGGCGAGTCCCAGGGTTCGCGCAGCAGCCTCACCACGCGCCACGCCAGCGGCGCGACGAGCGCGACGGCCGTCAGGGCGAGCGCGATCCCGCCGTCGCTCATCGGACTCGCTGCCGGCCCGCGTGCGGTCGAGTTGGATCGGTGATGCGCACGGCGCCCAGTATAAGCCGCGCCGAAATCCCATATACTCGCCGACCGATGCGTGCCGTCGACATCATCCGCTCGAAGCGCGACGGCCAGGCGTTGTCGCCCGCGGAGATCGCCTGGTTCGTCGAGGGCGTGACCGCGCGCGCCATCCCCGACTATCAGGCGGTCGCCCTGCTGATGGCGATCACGTTGCGGGGCATGACCGGGGCCGAGACCGCTGCCCTCACCTCGGCCATGGTGGCCTCCGGCGAGCGACTCGACCTGTCCGGGCTGCCCGGGCCGAGCGTTGACAAGCACTCCACAGGCGGAGTGGGCGACAAGACCTCGCTCGTCCTGGCGCCGCTTGCGGCGGCCTGCGGTGCCATCGTGCCGATGATGTCGGGGCGGGGTCTGGGGCACACCGGTGGGACCCTCGACAAGCTGGAAGCCATCCAGGGCCTGCGGACCTCGCTCACCGTCGCCGAACTGCGCGCGCAACTGGCGCGCGTCGGCTGTGCCATCGTCGGCCAGACCGACGCCATCGCGCCGGCCGATCGGGTGCTGTACGCGCTGCGTGACGTGACCGCCACCGTCGACTCGGTGCCCTTGATCGCCGCCTCGATCATGAGCAAGAAGCTCGCGGAGGGTGTCGGCGCGCTCGTGCTCGATGTCAAGACCGGGACCGGCGCGTTCATGCGCGAGGAAGCCGACGCGCGGCGCCTCGCCGGACTGATGGCGGCGGCCGGCCTCGAGGCCGGCGTGCGCACCGAGGCGCTCATCACCGCCATGGACGCGCCGCTGGGCCGCGCCGTCGGCAACGCGCTCGAGGTGGCCGAGGCCATCGCCGTGCTCCGCGGGGGAGGGCCGGCCGACCTGGTCGCGCTCTGCGGCGACCTGGCCGCGAGGATGCTCTGGCTGGCCGGGCTCGCCCGCGACGAGGCGGCGGCCGCCCGACAGGTCCAGCGCGCCCTGGCATCGGGCGCCGCGCTCGAACGGTTCGCCGCGATGATCGAGGCGCAGGGCGGCGACCCTCGCGTGGTGGATCGCCCGGAGACACTGCCCGCCGCGCCCGGGCGCGACACGATCGTCGCCCCCCGATCCGGCTACCTGGCTCGAGTGGAGGCCACGGCGGCGGGGACCGCGGCCGTCCTGCTCGGCGCCGGACGCAACCGTGCGGGTGATGCCGTCGATCCCGCGGTCGGCCTCGAACTGCTGGCCCTGCCGGGCGAGGCGGTCGCCGCTGGCCAGCCCCTGCTCGTCCTTCACTACCGCGACGAGGCCTCGCGCGAGCGCGCGCGGGCCGCGCTCGCCGCGGGCATCTCCGTCGCCGACGTCCCGCCGGCCCCGGTCCGGCTCGTGCGTCACCGCCTGCCCTGACGCCATCGCGAGACCCCATGACCACACCCCACGACGCTCCGGCCTCCGTCCGCCACGACCACCGCCTGCGCCTCGCCTTCGCCGGGGTCGCCGCGCTCCTGCTGGGCGCGGCCTATGCCCTGCAAGGCACGCTCGGGCCGCGCGCCCAGGGGGCAGCCGGCGTCCTCTGCTTCCTGTGCATCGTCTGCACCATGTCACGCGACCTGCGCGCGGTGAACTGGCGCACCATCGGCTGGGGATTGACCCTGCAACTGCTGCTGGCGCTCTTCATCCTGAAGCTGCAGATTGGCGGCATCAGGCCCGGATACGAACTCTTCAGCGCCATCGGCGCCGGCATCCGCAAGTTCCTGGAGTTCTCCAACGCGGGCGCCGGCTTCGTCTTCGGCGTGCTGGCCGACCAGGCCGGCATGGAGAAGGCGTTCCCTGGAAACGGTTTCGTGTTCGCGTTCACCGCGCTGCCGACGATCATCTTCGTCTCGTCGTTCTTCACGGTCCTGTACTACTTCGGTGTGCTGCAGTTCGTCGTCAGACTGATGGCGAAGTCGATGATGGGGCTGATGCGCACCAGCGGCGCCGAGACGCTCTCGGCCACCGCCAATGTCTTCATGGGCCAGACCGAGGCCCCGCTGATCGTCAAGCCGTTCGTTCCCGCGATGACGCAGTCCGAGCTGATGGCGATGATGATCGGCGGCTTCGCGACGATCTCGGGCGGCGTCATGGCCGTCTACATCGCGCTCGGGGCCGACCCTGTGGCCATCCTCACCACGAGCGTGATGGCGGCGCCCTGCGGGCTCTACATCGCCAAGATCCTGCAGCCCGAGGTGGAGGTGCCCGCCACGCGCGGCGACGCCACGATCGCCGTCGAGCGGCCGCACAGCAACTTCGTGGACGCGGCGGCCGGTGGCGCCTCCGACGGGATGCAGCTGGCCATCAACGTCGCGGCGATGCTCATCGCGTTTCTCGCCATCCTGGCCATGCTCGACTTCGTGCTGGGCGCGATCCACCCGGCGCTCTCGCTCACCGCCCTGTTCTCGCGGATCTTCGCGCCCGTGGCGGTGCTGATGGGCGTGGCGGCGCCCGACGTCCCGCGGGTGGCCGACCTGCTGGGCACCAAGCTGGTGGCCAACGAGTTCGTCTCCTACGTGAAGCTCACGACGACCTACCGCGACATGGATCCGAGATCCTACGCGCTGGCGACCTACGCCCTCACGGGCTTCGCCAACTTCGGGTCGGTGGGCATCCAGCTCGGGGGGATCGGGGCCATGGCGCCGACCAGACGACACGACCTGGCCCGCCATGGCATGCGCGCCCTGTTCGGCGGCTTCATCGCGACCCTGATCAACGCGTCGATCGCCGCAGTGCTGATGTGAGGAATCCCATGCAGACCGGACTGTTCTCCCGCCTCGAGGAGGCGGCGGCCTCGCTGCGCCCGCGCGTGGGCGAGGCGCCCGACGTGGCCATCGTGCTCGGCTCGGGGCTGGGCGAGTTCGCCGAGCACGTCGAAGAGGCCGTCGTGGTGCCCTACACCGAGATTCCCCACTGGCCCCGCTCGGCCGTGATCGGCCATGCCGGCAAGCTGGTGGCCGGCATCCGCGGCAACCGGCGCGTGGCCGTGCTCTCGGGACGTGCCCATTACTACGAAGGGCATCCGATGGAGGCCGTGACCTTCGGGGTGCGCGTGATGGCCCGGCTCGGCGTGAAGGTCCTGCTGCTCACCAACGCGGCCGGTGGCGTGAACACCGCGTTCGGCGCCGGCGCGCTCATGGTCATCGACGACCACATCAACCTGCTGGGCGCCAATCCCCTGATCGGGCCCAACGACGAGCGGCTCGGCCCGCGGTTCCCCGACATGACCGAGGTCTACTCGCGGCGGTTGCGCGCGGCGGCCGACGCGGCGGCGGCCGAACGCGGGCTCTCGCTCGCCCATGGGGTCTACGTCGCGGTCGCCGGGCCGAGTTACGAGACGCCCGCCGAGATCCGTTTCTTCCGCGCGATCGGCGCCGACGCCGTCGGCATGTCCACCGTGCCCGAGGCGATCGCCGCCCGGCACATGGGCCTCGAGGTGCTGGGCCTGTCCTGCATCACCAACATGGCGGCCGGGGTGCTGCCGCAGCCGCTTCACCATGACGAGGTGATGGAAACCGCCCGCCGGGTCAGGCACGAGTTCATCGGCCTGCTCGACGGCATTCTCGCCAGGATCTGAGGACCCCATGGCCGACCTGCAGCCGCTCGTCGACGCCGCGCGCGCCGCGCGCGAGCGTGCCATCGCCCCCTATTCTCGTTTCAAGGTGGGCGCCGCCCTCGAGATGGCGGACGGAACCGTGGTCACCGGCTGCAACATCGAGAACGCGACCTTCGGTCTCACCATGTGCGCCGAGCGGGTGGCGCTCTTCAAGGCGCTCTCGGAGGGGCACCGCGACGTTCGCCGGGTGGTGGTGGTCGCCGACACCCGATCCCCCACGCCGCCCTGCGGACCGTGCCGGCAACTGCTCTGGGAATACGCCGGCGATGTCGAGGTCGTCCTCGCCGGCACGACCGGCGTCTGCGGCGTCCATCGCCTCGGCGACCTGCTGCCGCTGCCCTTCGACCAGCATCACATCGACGAGGATCCCGGGGCGGTGAGGACGGAGTAGCCTTCCGGCCCCGGGCCGCGGGGCGCCGCACCCGCGGTATGATCCCCTGTCTATGCTTCCGACCATTGACTGGCAGGGTGTCGCGGTCGTGATGATCGACCAGCGCAGGCTGCCCTCGAAGGAGGTCTACGTCACCTGCCGCACGGCGCGGGAGGTGGCACGCGCGATCCGGACGATGGTGATTCGCGGCGCGCCGGCCATCGGTGTCGCGGCGGCGATGGGGATCGCGCTCGAGATGAAGCGCAGCAAGGCAAAGGGGACGCGCCGGTTCGCCGTCGGCTTCCAGGAGACCTGCGACCTGCTGGCGGCCACCCGTCCCACCGCCGTGAACCTGTTCTGGGCCATCGACCGCATGAAGCGGGCCTTTGCCGCCTCCGCGCACGACGGCGCGTCGGTGGACGAGATCGCCGCCAGGCTCGCCGGGGAAGCGCTGGCCATCCACGACGAGGACGTGGCCGCCTGTCGCGCGATCGGGCGGTACGGCGCGGCGGTCGTGCCCGACCAGGCGCGGGTGCTCACCCACTGCAACGCCGGGGCGCTGGCGACGGCCGGCTACGGCACCGCGCTCGGCGTCGTTCGCGGGGCCGTGGAGGCTGGCAAGTCGGTCGAGGTCTACGCCGACGAGACCAGGCCCTTCCTGCAGGGCGCCAGGCTCACGGCGTGGGAACTCGTGCACGACGGCATCGCCACCACCGTGATCACCGACAGCATGGCGGGCGCCTTCATGCGCCAGGGTCTGATCAACTTCGTGGTCGTCGGCGCCGATCGCATCGCCGCCAACGGCGATGTCGCCAACAAGGTGGGAACCTACCCGGTGGCCGTGCTCGCGCGCGAGCACGGCATCCCGTTCTACGTGGCCGCGCCACGATCGACGATCGATCTCGCCACGCCCGACGGCTCGCGGATCCCGATCGAGGAGCGCGGCCCGCGCGAGGTGACCCACGTCGGCGCCACGCAGATCGCGCCGGCGCAGGCCAGGGTCCGCAATCCGGCGTTCGACGTCACACCGGCGGCGCTGGTTTCGGGCATCGTCACCGAACGCGGAATCGTGCGGGCGCCGTATGTGGAGTCGCTGCAGGCGCTCTTTGCCGGGGCATGAAGCGCGCGGGCCCAGCTCGGCGCCGCGCCACCGCGCCGCACGCGTCGCGGGCGCCCGCCGCCGGGGCCTCGGGACGCCAGGCTGCTGAAGATGCTGCTGCTCGCCATCGAATCGTCGTGTGACGAGACAGCCTGCGCCATCGTGGAGGACACGGGCGACGCGCGCCTGCCCTGGCGCGTGCGGTCGAGCATCGTCGCCTCGCAGGTGGCGATTCACCGCGAGTGGGGCGGCGTGGTGCCGGAACTCGCCTCGCGCCAGCACCTGCGCGACATCTGCGGGGTCGTCGAGCGTGCCCTGTGCGAAGCCGGCGTGACGTGGGTCGACCTGCACGCCATCGCGGTGACGCGGGGGCCCGGGCTGATCGGGTCGCTGCTGGTGGGCGTCGCCTTCGCGAAGGCGCTGGCGGGGGTCCACGGCCTGCCGCTCATCGGCGTCCACCACCTCGCGGGCCACATCGAGTCGCTGGTCCTGCACAACGGCCCGCTGCCGCTGCCCGCTATCGTGCTGGTGGTCTCGGGCGGGCACACCAGCCTCTATCACGTTCCAGAGGAGGGAAGGTACCTCCTCGTCGGCAGAACGCGCGACGATGCGGCGGGTGAGGCGTACGACAAGGTGGCGAAACTGCTCGGGTTGGGCTACCCCGGGGGGCCGGTCGTCGATCGGATGGCCGCCGGGGGCGACGACCGGGCGGTGAGCTTTCCGATGGCGCGGATGACCGGCGCGGATCGCGCGGCGAGGCCAGCGCGCGGCGTGCCGGGCGTGTTCGCCGAGGCGCTGAAGTGGCGTACCGATTTCTCCTTCAGCGGCCTCAAGACGTCGGTGCTCCGGTACGTCCGCCAGCGCCAGCAGGCGTCGGGCTGGGATCCGGCGTCGGGAGAGCCCGCCCCGGAGGCTGGCGCCGTGTTCGGGGAGGGCGGGATCGCGGACATCTGCGCGAGCTTCCAGCGCGCCGTCGTGACCGTGCTGATCGAGCGCACGTTTGCTGCCGCGAAGTGGTTCGATGCGCGCTCGGTTGGCATCGCCGGCGGCGTGTCGGCCAACTCGCGCCTGCGCGCCGACGCCGTGGCGCGCGGCGCGGCGGCGGGCCTGCCCGTGTTCGTGCCCAGCCTGGCCCTGACCACCGACAACGCGGCGATGATCGGCGCCGCCGCCTTCCGCCGGCTCGTGCGCGGTGAGACCGACCCGCTCGACATGGGCGCCGACGCGAGCCTCCCGCTGTGATGTCCGGCAGTCGTCGTCGCGACGCCATCCAGGACCACGATCATGAAAACCCACACCGACTACCTCTGGTTCAACACCAGGCACCGGCAGGAGTTCGTCCGCATCACCGATGAGGTGCGGGCCGCCGTGAAGAAGAGCGGCGTGAAGGAAGGCATGGTGCTGGTCTCGGCCATGCACATCACCGCCGGCGTGTACGTGAACGACTGGGAGAGCGGCCTCATCGAGGACTTCCAGGCCTGGCTGGAGAAGCTGGCGCCTGCCGGGCTGCCGTACCGGCACCACCAGACCGGCGAGGACAACGCCGACGCGCACCTGAAGCGCACCATCATGGGGCAGCAGGTGATGCTGCCGATCACCGCGGGCGATCTCGACCTCGGGCCGTGGGAGCAGGTGTTCTACGCGGAGTTCGACGGCCAGCGGCGCAAGCGCGTGGTCGTCAAGGTCATGGGCGAATGACGGACGCTGCCGGCCGCCGCTATCCCGCGCGCCCCCTCGTGGGCGTCGGGGGCATCGTCATCGACGGGGGTCGCGTGCTGCTGGTGCGGCGCAGCCAGCCGCCCCTCCAGGGCCGCTGGAGCCTGCCAGGCGGTCTGGTCGAGACTGGCGAGACCCTGGCGGCCGCCGTCGTCCGCGAACTGGGTGAGGAAACCGGCCTCGCGGTGGAGGCCGGCCCGCTGGTGGAGGTCGTCGAGCGCGTGGTACGCGACGCCGACGGACGCGTCGAATATCACTACGTGCTGCTCGACTACCTGTGCGTCCGGCGCGACGGCGTCGCGCTCGCGGCGTCCGACGCGGCGGATCTCGCCTGGGCCGCGCCCGACGAGCTCGAGCCGACCTACGGGATCGCGACGTTCACCCGGCGCGTCATCGACCGCGCCTTCGCGATGGCCGACGCCGGTCGGCCGCCGGCGCCGTAGCGCTGGCGGCCGCCGCGCGGTTCCCGCGGCTGCTGGCGCGCTCCGGAGGCCCTCAGCGCTTCCGGCCGTGCCAGAGCAGGTAGACCGGTACGCCCAGCAGCACGATGATCAGTCCCGGCCACGTGGTGGCGGTCCGGTAGAGGAAGAGCACCAGCAGCACCGCCGTCGCGCCGAGCATGTAGAGGGCCGGCACGATCGGGTAACCGAACGCCTTGTAGGGGCGATCGGCGTCGGGCCGCGTGTGGCGGAGCCTGAACACGCCCCCGATGGTGAGGACGTAGAAGATCAGCGCGGCCGAGATCACGTAGTCGAGCAGGTTCGAGTAGAGGTTCCCGTAGGTCTGCGTGGCCGGGTTGTAGGTGCGCGGCAGCACCAGCGCCGTCGCCCAGATTCCCTGGATGATCAGGCCCCACGCCGGCACCTTGGCGGCGTTGAGCGTCCCGACCCGCTGGAAGAACAGGCCGTCGCGCGCCATGGCGTAGTAGGCGCGGGCGCCGGCGAGGATGAGTCCGTTGTTGCAGCCGAAGGTGGAGATCATGATCGCGACCGCCATGATCAGGCCGCCCAGGCCGGGGAAGATCACGTCGATCGTCGCCGTGGCCACGCGATCCGACGGCGCGTTCTGGATGGCGTCAAACGGCAGCGTCACCAGGTAGGCGACGTTGGCCAGCAGGTAGAGGCCGATCACGATGGCGGTGCCCAGGCCCAGCGCCAGCCGGAGGTTGCGGCGGGGGTTCTGCACCTCGCCCGCCGTGAACGTGATGTTGTTCCAGGCGTCCGACGAGAAGAGCGATCCGGTCTGCGAGACGCACAGGGCCACGAACAGGCCGAAGGCGCTCGTGGCCGAGAGGCCGTCGACGATGTCGATCTGGCCGCGCGGCGTCCAGAGATCGCCGAAGTTGGCAGCGATTGCGCCGCTGTTCCAGCCCACGAACAGGCCCAGCGCGATCAGCCCCAGCAGGGCGCCGGTCTTGGCCGTGGTGAAGATGTTCTGCACGATCTTGCCGGTCCTGATCCCGCGCGTGTTCGACCAGGTCAGCAGCGCGATCATGGCCACGCCCACGGCCTGGGCCGTGGAGAGCGAGACCGCGTACCCCGAGGAGAGATGAACCGGCGGAACGAGGTAGCGCGTCTCGGAGATGGCGGGCACGATCAGCCCGAGGAAGCGTGCGAAGGCCACGGCCACCGCGGCGATCGTGCCGGTCTGAATCACCATGAACAGCGTCCAGCCGTACAGGAAGCCCCACAACGGCGAGAACGCTTCGCGAAGGTAGACGTACTGGCCGCCGGCGCGGGGCATCATCGCGGCCAGCTCGCCGTAGGACAGCGCTGCGGTCACCGTCAGCACGCCGGTGAACACCCAGGCCAGCAGCAGCCAGCCGGGGCTGCCCAGCAGCCGTGCCATGTCGGCCGGAACGATGAAGATGCCCGAGCCGATCATCGAGCCGATGACGACCATGGTCGAGTCGAAGAGGCCGAGCCCGCGGGTGAATTCGGTGTCGAGGGTCTCGGCGGCGTGGAGGGTGGCGGTTGCGGCGCGATCGGACATGAACACCTCGGTCGCAGGCCGGCCCGCAGGGCACGGCGGCTTGGAGTCCTGCCTTGTGGGGCGGTATTATGCACCGGTTTCCGGGAGGTTCATGATCGCCGTCGTCTTCAAACTCGACATGATCCAGACGCTGGCCCTGGCGTCGGTCGTGTTGTTCGTCGGCTACGGCGTGCGTCGTCGTGTCGGCGTGCTCGACCGTTACAACATCCCGGCGCCGGTGGTCGGCGGCTTCCTCTTCGCGGCGATCGCCCTCACGCTGCGGCTCAACGGCGTGCTGGCGTTCGAATTCGACACCACGCTGCAGACGCCGCTGATGATCGCCTTCTTCACGACGATCGGGCTCGGCGCCAGCTTCGGGCTTCTCAAGGTCGGCGGGCCGCAGGTGCTGCTGTTCTGGGGCCTGGCATCGGCACTCGCCGTGATGCAGAACGTCGTCGGCGTGGGCCTGGCCAGGGTGCTCGGGGTGCACCCGTTTCTCGGCCTGATCGCCGGGTCCATCACGATGACCGGCGGGCACGGCACCGGCGCGGCCTTCGGCAAGCTCATGGAGGACCAGTACGCGTTTGCCGGCGCCGTGACGGCGGCCATGGCCGCGGCCACCTTCGGCCTGGTGAGCGGGGGCATCATCGGTGGGCCGGTGGCGACGTCGCTGATCCGCCGCAATCGGATCGAGACGCCCGGTGGCGCCCGGCAGGCGACGGCGACCGAGCGGGAAGCGCGGGCACTTGGGCTCGAGTCGGAAATCGACACCGAGATGACGGGCGAGGCCGCGACGGCCTACACCCTGCTCAAGGTGATCGCGATCGTGCTCGTCGCCATGTGGGTGGGTTCGCTGCTGAGTGACTGGCTGGGCCGGTTCTTCACGCTGCCGGCCTACATCGGATCGATGATTGCCGCCGCGGTGCTGCGCAACGTCGCGGATCTGACCGGCATCATGAAGGTGGAGCAGCGCGTCGTCGACGATCTGGGGACGATTGCGCTGTCGCTGTTCCTGAGCATGGCGCTGATGTCGCTCCGGCTCTGGGAACTGCTCGGCCTGGCGGTCCCCATGCTGGTGATCCTCATCGCCCAGGTGTCGATGATGGCGGCCTTCGCGTACTTCATCACGTACCGGGTGATGGGACGAGATTACGACGCGGCGGTGATGGCCGGCGGCCATTGCGGATTCGGCCTCGGCGCCACGCCGAACGCCGTCGCCAACATGGAGGCCATCGTCGAGCGCTTCGGCCATGCGCCGCGCGCGTTCCTGGTGGTGCCCATGGTGGGCGCCTTCTTCATCGACTTCACCAACGCACTGGTCATCACGACGTTCATCAATCTGGTCAGGTGAGGACCGGAGCCCGCGCGCCTGCGCGGCGCGAGTGTCCACCGGGTCGAGATCATGGAGCTGACGCGAGACACCGCCTGGGGCCTGCTCACGGCGCACACCCGGTCGGAGAGCCTGCTCAAGCACGCGCTCGGCGTCGAGGCCGCCGTCCGTGGCTATGCGCGCCTGTGGGGAGAGGACGAGACGGCCTGGGGCTTTGTCGCCCTCCTCCACGACTTCGACTACGAGCGGTATCCCGACGCCGGAAATCATCCCTATCGGGGCGTCGAGATCCTGCAGGGCCTCGGCGCGCCCGAATGGGTGACGCGCGCCATCCTGTCGCACGCCGATTACACGGGTGTCGCTCGTGAGAGCCGGCTCGAGCACGCGCTGTTTGCCTGCGACGAGTTGTCGGGGTTCGTCACCGCGGCCGCGCTGGTCCGGCCCAGCCGCAGCGTGCTCGATCTGGAGGTGTCGTCGGTGAAGAAGCGGATGAAGGACAAGGCGTTCGCGCGGGCGGTCAGTCGCGACGACCTGGTTCGCGGTGCCGCGGAGGTCGGCCTGCCGCTCGAGACGCACATCGGCCACGTGATCGCGTTCATGCGTGAGCAGGCCGACGCGCTTGGCCTGCGCGGCGCTCTCTGACGTGAACCGCCCGGCGCCCGCCCTCGTCTCCTCCCACTGACGCCAGGTGATGCCGCTTCCCCAACCACCATCTGCAGTCGCCGATCCGGCCGCCGGCGCGGCGGCGCCGGCCGTCGTGGCGCTCGACCGTGTCACGGTGAACTACGGCAGGAACGCCGCGCTGAGGGAGGTGACGGCCAGCCTCACCGGCGGCGCCATCGGCCTGCTGGGCCCCAACGGGGCCGGCAAGTCCACGCTGCTCAAGGCCCTGCTCGGCTTCGTCGTCCCGAATCAGGGTGAGATGCGCGTCCTCGGGTTCGACGTCCGGCGCCAGGGCCACGAAATCCGCGGTCGTATCGGCTACATGCCGGAGACCGACGCCCACATCCCGGGCATGAACGCCGTGTCGTTCGTGGGCTACTGCGGCCAGCTCTCGGGCCTGCCGGCGGTCGACGCCATGCAGCGTGCGCACGAGGTGCTCTACTACGTCGGCCTGGGCGAGGCGCGCTACCGCAACGTCGAGACCTACTCGACGGGCATGAAGCAGCGCATCAAGCTCGCGCAGGCGCTCGTGCACGATCCCGACCTGCTGTTGCTCGACGAGCCCACCAACGGCATGGATCCCCGGGGGCGTGACGAGATGCTCGCGCTCATCCACGACCTCGGCCACGCCAAGCGGGTGAACCTGATCCTGTCCTCGCACCTGCTGCCCGACGTCGAGCACACCTGCGACCACGTGGTCGTGATCGACAAGGGCTGCGTGGCGGCGCACGGCCCGATCGCCGCGTTGAAGGGGCCGGCCGGCCGCGTGTTCGAACTCCGGGTGAAGGGCGATACCGTCGCGTTCCTCGACCTGCTCCGGCGCGAGGGGCTGCAGTGCCATGCCACTGACGAGGACGTGATGCGCGTCTTCGTCCCCGACGACCGCGGCGCGCGCGATCTGTTCGCGCTCGCGGCCGGCAGCGGCATCCAGGTCCGGCACCTGCGGCCGAGCGTGCCGACGCTCGAGGACGTGTTCGCCCGCGCCCTCGGGGAGCAGTAGGATGCCCATCCACGACCAGAGCTACCGGCGCTACGGCGGCCAGCGCGGCGACCCGCGGCGGGTGTGGATGGTGATTGCCAGGGCCGGGATCGTCAGCGTCGTGAAGAAGCGCGCGTTTCTCGGCCTCCTGTTCCTGGCCTGGCTGCCGTTCATCGTGCGCGTCGTGCAGGCCTACTTCTCCACGACCTTCGCGCAGGTTGAGGCACTGGCCATCAACGCCGACACCTACCGCACGTTCCTCGATCAGCAGGGCACGTTCGTGTTTTTCGTCACCGTGTGGATCGGGTCGGGCCTGATCGCCAACGACCGGCGCGCCAACGCCCTGCAGATCTACCTGTCGAGGCCGCTCACCCGCGCCGAGTACGTCCTCGGCAAGGCCGCCATCCTCTTCGTCTTCCTCGTCATGGTGACCTGGCTGCCCGCCATCCTGCTCCTCCTGCTCCAGGGGGCCTTCGCCGGCAGCTTCACGTTCCTGCGCAGCAACGTGCACCTCATTCCCGCCATCACGCTGTTCTCGCTGGTGGAAATCCTGGTGGCCACGCTCTCGATGCTGGCGCTGTCGTCGATGTCGGCCAGCAGCCGCTTCGTCGCGGTGATGTACGCGGGCATCGTGCTCTTCACCGACGCGATGTTCGCCGCCGTGCGCGGCATCCTCGGCAGCACCGGGCTGTCGTGGATCTCGGTGCCCGCCAGCCTGGAGCAGGTGGGCGACGCCATCTTCCGGACCAGGCTCCGCTACGACACGCCGGTCGCCGTCTCGCTGGTGGTGCTGGCGGCCGTGGTAGCGGTCTCGATCTCCGTCCTCGATCGCAAGGTGCGCGGCGTGGAGGTGGTGACGTGAGCGCCGTCATCGTCGCAGCCGAGCAGGTGTCGAAGTGGTACGGCCAGGTCATCGGCCTCAACGACGTGAGCGTCTCGGTACCGGCGGGCATCACCGGTCTGTTGGGCCCCAACGGCGCCGGAAAGTCGACGTTCCTGAAGCTGATGACGGGCCAGCTCAAACCGAGCAAGGGCCGCCTGACCGTGTTCGGCGAGCCGATCTGGCGCAACCCGAGCCAGTTCTTCCGCATCGGCTATTGTCCCGAGCAGGACGCGTTCTACGAGCGGATGACGGGGCTGGAGTGGCTGACGGCGCTGTTGCGCCTGAACGCGCTCGGCGAGGCCGAGGCCGTGGCCGCGGCGCGCCGCGCGCTGGAGCAGGTCGACCTGCTCGAGGCCGCCGACCGGAGGATCGGCGCCTACAGCAAGGGCATGCGCCAGCGCGTGAAGCTGGCACAGGCGATCGCGCACGACCCGGAGCTGCTCGTGCTCGACGAGCCGCTGTCGGGCATGGATCCGCTCGCACGCCGGAAGACGATCCGCTTCATTCGCGAGTGGGTCCGTGCCGGCCGGAGCATCATCGTCTCCAGCCACATCCTGCACGAGATCGAGTCGATGACCACCAACATCCTGCTGATCAACAACGGCCGGATCCTCGCCGAGGGCAACGTCCACCAGATTCGCGAGCTGATCGACGAACACCCGCACACGGTGCACGTGAAGTCGGAGCGGCCGCGCGAGCTGGCGAAGGCCTTCCTCGGCATGCCGCACGTGATCAACCTGAAGCTCGAGAGCGGGGCCGTCGAGGTGCAGACGGCGCGACCCGACGAGTTCTACGCGGCCCTCACGCAGATGGCCGCCTCGGGCGAGGTGGGCCAGATCGACGAGGTCACCAGCCCGGACGACAACCTCCAGGCCGTGTTCACATACCTGGTGAAATGATCACCTGGCGCTCACGATGACCACCATGCCGCGGACTGCCGCCCTGCCTTCGTCGAGCCTGCGTGTGTTCGACCTGTCGCTCGGTCAGATGCTCTGGTCGCGGCGGACCGTGTTCATGAGCCTGGTGGTGGGCGGACCGGTCATGATGGCCCTGCTGGTGGCCATCGTCGACGCCGCCGGCGTCGGCGGCGTGGAGATCAACGGCGTCCGCCTGAACGGCTCCGCCGTCTTCGGCATGATGATCTGGATCTTCTACCTCCGGTTCACCGTGCCGGTGCTCGCGGTCTTCTACGGCACGTCGCTGATCGCCGATGAGGTCGAAGACAAGACGATCACCTATCTTTTCACCCGGCCCATCCCGCGGGCCGCCGTGCTCATCGGCAAGTATCTGGCCTACCTTGCGTGCACGACCATGGTGGTCTTGCCGTCGGTCATGCTGGTCTACTTCCTCATCGTGCCGCGCGGCGGAAGCCTGGCCGAGACGTTCCCGTCGCTGGTCATCGACCTGGGCATCCTGTTCCTCGGCCTGGCGGTCTACGGCGCCATGTTCGCGGCGGTGGGAGCCTGGTTGAAGCGTCCCGTCCTGACCGGCCTGCTCTATGTCTTCGGCTGGGAGCCGGTGATTCTGGTACTGCCGGGTTACCTCAAGAAACTGACGGTGGCGCACTACCTCCAGTCGCTGGTACCCCACGCGATGCCGGCCGACAACAGCGCCGTGGCGATCCTGACGACGCTGTTTCGCGAGACGCCGCCTGTGCCTGTCGCCCTCGCGGCGCTGTCGGCGATGCTGGCGGTGTTCCTGTGGCTCGCCACGCGGGCCGTGGAGCGGCGGGAATACGTGCTCGATCAATAGGCGGGACGGGGGGGCCTGCCTGGCTCCGGCCGGCGCCGCTGGTCGCCCGCGGATGGACCCTCCGGACCGTCCCGGTCCATGTTCGTCGGGCCCGGTTCGAGAGGACGGCTGGCACCACCGAGGCGGCCCGCTCCTGAGGTTGGAGTCGCGGGAGGGATCCAGGCACGATTCTTGTGACGAAGTGCCTCGACTTGCGGAACTGCCGGCATTGCGACACGGTATATCAGCCGGAGAGGCGGACATGAACAACCGGACGCGCAACTTCATGCTCGGATCGGCCGCGGTGCTCGTGGGTGGGCTGAGTGTCGGGTTGGTGGCGTATTACGGCGGCCTGCCAGGCATGGCCGCCAGGCACAGCGGGCCCGAGGAGTTCGAGTATCTGCCCGCCGACACCGCCATCGTCGCCTACGCCGACGTCGCCGCGGTGATGCATTCGGACTTTCGGCAGCGCATCCGGTCCGTGATGCCCGACGACGAGAAGGGTAAGGGCCGGCAACGGTTCGAGGAGGCTACCGGCATCGACGTGGAGCGGGACATCGATGCGGTGACCGTCGCGCTCGTCTCCGGTGCCGACGATCGAATCCCGCTGGGTCTCGTCCGCGGGCGCCTCGACGAGGGCCGCATCGAAGCCCTCGCCCGCGAGCACGGCGCCACGGTCGATCTGTACCAGGGCGTCCGCGTGATCAGCAGGCCAGCAAGGGCGCGAGAGGAGGTGCCGGCCGACGATGAGCCGCGCGCCGGCGGCGCGGACACCCCTGGACGTCGCGACCACGGCTACCCAGCCCTGGCCTTCGTTGAGCCAGGTCTGCTCCTGATCGGCGCACCCGATGCCGTTCGCGCGGCGATCGACGACAAGCGATCCGGCCGGAACATCCTGTCGAACACCGATCTGCTGAGCCGGATCGCGAGGATTGAAGGCCAGGCCAACGCATGGGCGGTCGGCCGGCTGGATTCGCTGCCCGGACGAGCCGAACTCCCGCAGGAGATCGCGGTGAGGTTGCCGGCGATCACCTGGTTCGAGGCGGCCGGTCATGTCAACGGCGGCATCAGTGGCACGCTCAAGGCCGAGGCTCGGGACGAGGAATCGGCCCGGAACCTGCGCGACGTGATCAACGGCCTGATGGCGCTGGGCCGCATGCAGGCGCCGAAGAGTCCGCCGGTTCAGGCCTTGATGCGGAGCGTCAATCTGGGCGGGTCCGGCCGCACGGTCGAACTGTCGTTCAGCATCCCCTCCGAGTTGATCGAGGCGGTGATCCCGAAAGCCAGGGCGAAGGCGGTCGCGGCCGACTGACCAGCCCGCCGAGCGTCGTCCGGGCGCCGACATCGCGCGCGTGACCGGTGTGCGCCGTTGCGCACGCGAATCGCGGCTCCATCCCGATCGATCGCCGCCGAGGGCTGTCGCGGCCCGACGCAAGTGCCCGCCAGGTGCCTGCCTTGACTCCCATCGGGCGAGTTCATACACTGCCGCCACACGTGCCAGTTCGTGACGCGCCCGAGCGAGTTCCGCCGGCGACGCCCGGCATCCCGACCGCAGCGCCGCACGCAGACTGGCAGGACCGGTGACTGAGGCACGCCCTGGCGTCCCGATGCCCTGAGGGTTGCCGTGGACGCATGACGGTTGTACGGGCTTGGTGTTGCGCACGCGGATGCGAGGAGCGGCCGGCTGGTGACAGACCTGGTGTTCTTCTACGGGACGCTGATGACGGGCTTCGATCGCCGCCACCGTGCTGGCATCGAAGGCCGACTGGCGTTCAGGGGACGCGGCTGGATCCGGGCGCAGTTGTTCGATCTGGGCATCTATCCCGCGGCCGTACCGGCGCCCGACGGGTGCGTCTGGGGTGAGATCTACGAGTTGCTCGACGTGCCGGGCGTCCTGAGGGTGCTCGACGAAATCGAGGGGCATTCCCCCGATGCGCCCGAGCACAGCCTCTACGTGCGCGAACGCGTGCCCGCCACGCTCGATGACGGATCCGCGCTCGACGTGTGGGTCTACTTCTACAATGCGCCGCTCGGCCGCGCCCCCCAGATCGCGTCCGGTGACTACCTGGCCCACGTTCGCGTCCGCTGAATTCGGGAACATCGCCACGAGGCGCGCGGGAGACGCCGATGGCAGCGCGCAGGCAGCCTGACGACTGCGGCCCGGCCTGGTTCGAATCGCCGGGGGTGCGGCGGCCGAGCGCCGTGCGCCGTCTGATATAGTCCACCGGCATGTCGGACGAGCGACGACGCGAGGAGCGCCTGCGCATCCCGAATTCCATGCCCGGCGACGTCACGATCGTCGAACCGGTTCGCATCGTCGACATCTCGCTGTGCGGCGCCGCCGTCGAACTGGAACGAAGCCTCGCCCTCGAATCGCTCCACGATTTCCGTCTGGCCCTCGGTGACCGCTCGGCCATCGTGAAGGCCCGCGTGGCCTATTGCCGCGTGTCCGACATCTGGCCCGACCGGATGGTCTATCGCGCCGGCCTCGAGTTCCTCGACGTGGCGCCGCGCGTCCGCGACGCCATTGCCGCGTTCATCACCGAGACCAGGAACCCCAGCGACCAGGGCCGCTGACCGCGCGCGGCACGGTTTCGCAGCGTGAGGTCGGGCGTCCCGCACGGCGCATCGCGTGTGGTCGAGGCTGCCCAGGTGCGTGCCGGAAGCACTCGCGCCCGTTCACGGACCAGGATGGCTTCCCGTCCGGCAGCCGGCATCGAGGGATCGGGCCGCTGGTGGCGACGCTGCGGTCCCGCACGGAGGGGAGCGGAGGGTGCCTCGTCGGGCGCGCAGGCTGGCTGACGCGGTGATGCCGCCCGTCGTCGCCGTGGCACGAACCGATCCCGAAGGACCGGCCACTGCCGCGCCCTGGCCTGCTACCCTAGACACCTTCTAAGTGTCTGATCGTATCAAGTGAAGCAAGTTTCTCAGGCCGCAAGGATGGCCTCCTCGCGCAGGGTGCGGATTTGGGTCTCGAGTTGGTCAAGCACCTGTCGAAGCGGGCGGGGTAAGCCATCGTCGACGGGGAGCAACGCGTTCCAGTTGGGCCGAAGCACCCGGAGATAGAGCTTGCTGAAGAAGAACGCGACTTTGAGGCCGTAGGTGGTGGTGGTGTACCGGTGCGTCTTCGGGATCCGGTGGATGAGGCCCTTGAGCCGCAGGCGTCGGAGGTCGTAGGTCATCTGGGCGGCGGCGTAGGGCCGGCCGAGCAACGCCGCCACGGCGGGGCGGAGGTCGCGGTTGTGGAAGCCGCGGGGCAGATGCGTAAAGCCGGTCAGCGCCTGCAAGAGCGCCATCACGCGGGGGTCCCCGAAGCGGAGGGCGGAGACGCGTTGCCCGGTTTCGACCGTCGGCCGCTGGAGGCGTTCGAGGGCGTCGTCGGTGAGGACGCACGCGTGCGAGACGCGCTCGACTTCGAGGAGCCGGCGATTGACACCCTCGCCGAGGTCGCGCAGGTGCGTGAGTTGGTGGACGCCCTTGGTGACGTAGAAGTCCTTCGGGTTGTTGATGGTCGTCTCGGTGCGGAGGGCGTGCTGGTCCTTGAAGTACTGTTTGACGTGCGAGGACTTGTACGCCACGTGGAGGCTCGGGTGCACGCCGTCCGTGATCACGCGGGTCCGATAGCCGTAGGCCGGCGGGGGCGTGGCCCGGGTGAGGCGGAGCGGAAACAGGAGGCCCACGCGATCCGGGCGGCCGAGATCGAGGTTCTCGCGAATGACGGCCTCGAAAAAGTGGCGGCCCTGAACGGGCCGATCAAAGACCTGGGTCAGGCTCACTTCGAGTTGGCAGATGGCGAGGCGATGGTCGTAGCCCGCCGCCCGGTCGCGGGCGGTCATCGGCCAGGGCAGGCGATGCGACCAGCGATCGAAGAACGCCTGGACATCGCTCGGCGCGAGGGCATCGCAGGTGGTCTGCAACGCCTGGGGATCGGCACACGCGAGGAAGCCATTGTCGAGACTCTCGAAGGGAACGCGCTGGCGCCTCAGGTGCTGCTTGACCCACTCGTGGCCGTTGAGACAGAGCTTCACGGGGTACGGCAGGTAGGTGCCAATCTTGAGGAACGCCGGCCCCCAGTCGCGATCGAGGACATAGAAGTAGTAGTGGTTGACCGCCACCGACTGCCGGGAGAAGGCGAACGTCACCTTGGACCCCGGCCCGCTCCGCTTCTGCGCTTTGAAGGAGCGCATCTTCTCTTGCGCCACGCCGATGACGACAACGCCCTCCCGGGCGCGAAACCGGCGCCGATACTCGGCCACGACATCGTCCTTGCGCTGACGGGGCTCGAATGGGATCAGCGGCACGTCGTGGCGTCGCGCGAACGCCTGCACGGCGGTTACGCAGCGATCGTGCAGCGGCTTGAACAGGGCCGGCGAGGGAATCGGATGCCCGAGGTGATCATCGAGGAAGTAGCAGAGGCCGCCTGAGGTCTGCAGCTTCGGCATGTAGGCGTGCAAGTACAGGCGATCGAGGCAGCGCACTTCAAGCGACACGTGCTGGCGGATAATGGCAGCGATGTTGGGCGTCATCGGACTCTCCTGGCTAGGGAAGTCCGACGATGGTACTCTTCCGGGAGCGCACCGGGTCACCGGGCCCAACATCCTCTCGTCAGCCATTGCTGCCGCACCAGCACTCGGCGGTTTGAGGCGCAGCTTCGCTAGCAGTCCGTGGTGGAAGTGCCGCGTCGCACCGAGACGGGCGCGGCGCCCGGCTGGCCAGGCGCGACGACCGAGAATACGGCCAGTATCTGAGGGAGGAGCAATGCCGCCAGCCGGGATGCCCCGCCCGTCGAATGCAGCGCCACTTTCGCCACGGGCTGCTAGATGGCCGGCCGCGCGAGTCCGGCCCGTCAGCGGGTCGCGTGGCTGCCGGTCTCATTCGTGCCATCGTCGGCGCCCTGGAGGACAGACATGTCAGACATCCGAACCGTCGGCGTCGTCGGTTGCGGCCTGATGGGCTCGGGCATCGCGCAGGTGGTCGCGATGACCGGCCACAGGACACGCGTCCTGGAGACGAGCCAGACCGTGCTCGAGCGCGGCTTCGCCCGCATCCGCAAGTTCCTCGACGATGGCGTGGCCAGGGAGAAGGTCACGCCCGACCTGCGCGACGCGACGCTGGCCAACCTCCTGCCCGCCGCTGCCGCTGCCGACCTCGGCGACTGTGACATCGTCATCGAGGCCATCATCGAGAACCTCGATGAGAAGCGGAAGCTCTACGCTGCCCTCGAGGACGTGATCGGCGCCGACACCATCCTCTGTTCCAACACCTCGTCGCTCTGCATCACCGAACTCGCGGCCGCGACGAAGAGGCCCGATCGCTTCGCCGGTCTGCACTTCTTCAATCCCGTGCCGCTGATGAAGCTCGTGGAGGTGATCCGGGCGCTGACCACCTCGGATCGGACCTACGAGGCGGTCTTCGCCTTCGGCCAGGCGCTCGGCAAGCAGGCCGTGACCGCGCCGGATCGTCCAGGCTTCATCGTCAACCGGCTGCTGGTGCCGTTCCTGCTCGACGCGATCCGCGCGTACGAGAACGGGCTGGGCACGCTGGAGGACATCGACACGGCGATGAAGCTCGGCCTGGGACACCCCATGGGACCGTTCACGCTGCTCGACTTCGTCGGGCTCGATACGACCTACTACATCGCCAACATCATGTTCGACGAATACCGCGAGCCGGCCTACGCGCCGCCGCCGCTGCTGAAGCGGATGGTGCTGGCCGGCCGGCTCGGCCGCAAGAGCGGGCGCGGTTTCTACGACTACGGGAAGGGCTGATGGCGCCGGGCCGCGGCATGCGTGCGGTACAATGACGATCCCATGCAGGACACCATCAGGCGCATGCTCGTCGAGCTCGGTGAGGATCCGGAGCGCGAAGGGTTGGTGGCCACGCCGCGGCGCGTGGAGCAGTCGTTGAGGTTCCTCACCAGCGGCTACCGTGCCGACGTGGACGGAGTCATCAACGGCGCGTTGTTCACCGTCGATTACAGCGAGATGGTGATCGTGAAGGACATCGACTTCTACAGCCTCTGCGAGCACCACCTGCTTCCGTTCTTCGGCAAGTGCCACGTGGCCTACCTGCCACAGGATCGCGTCATCGGACTCAGCAAGATCCCGCGGCTGGTCGACGTGTTTGCCCGTCGCTTGCAAGTCCAGGAACGGCTCACCAGCCAGATTGCCGACGTGATCCAGGACAAGGTGGGTCCACTGGGCGTCGCCGTCGTGATGGAAGCGACGCACCTCTGCATGTCGATGCGGGGCGTGGAGAAGCAGAACTCGTTTGCGGTTACCTCGGCGATGCGCGGCGTGTTTCGCGAGGACGCGCGGACGCGGGCGGAGTTCCTCGAGCTGATCCGGTCGCGCTGACGCCCGCGATCCCCGGGCAGACCGTGAACCCCGGCGTCAGCGGCCGCATCCGGGCGGAGCGAGGCCGCGATCTCCTCCCGGCGCGAATCCGCGCCGAACGCAGGTGCGGTACGCGGCTGGCCCGGCCTGGAACGACTCTACTTCAAAGCCTTGCTGCCGCAGGGCATCGATCAGCGGCGCCGGCAGGAAGGTGCTGTCGATGGCGAGGATGTGCGGCCCGGTCAGTCGCTTCGTGGCCTGGCTGATGACGCCAAGCGGATGATCGCCGCGTGCCAGCACCTGGTCCGCCTCCACCCGTTCCACCACCAGATCCTCGCGATACCAGTCCGGTGTCCGCAGGGCCTCGCCGGCCTCACCCTGCCCGGGGGCGGCCTCGCCGGCATCCTGTCCGGCCGCCGTGCGCAGCGCCCGCACGAGCGAGCGCGGCTCCAGCCCGCCCACGCGCGCGGCCACGGCGAGCGTCGCCACTCGCGCCACGGTCTTCCGGAGGATGGGGTTCCTCAGGTTCGCGAAGGCAGGAGCCTGCGCGACCAGGACGGGCTCCAGTTCGGGATACGCCGCCAGCAGGTCGCCCACCTTCGTCTCGGGCGTGATCGCGGGCCTGGAGGGCCTGTTCATGCGCGTGCTTCCCCAGGCTGCGGCGTGTCGTACTGTAACAGGCGGCGCTCGCCCTGCAGTGCCCGGATCGCGGTGACGTCCTGCGTCACCTCGAGGCACCCGAGGTAGGTGCGCGCCGCGTCGCGGACCGCGAAGTAGCGGACGTGCACGAAGCGGCTCCGGAAGTCGATCCAGAACTCCGCGGTGTCCTGTGCGCCGGACCTGAAGTCGCCGAGGATGCGATCGACGATGTCGACGCTGCGCGGCGGGTGGCAATGCTGTACCTTGCGTCCGATGATCGCCTTGCTGCGCGCGAACACGCGGTGGGGTCCCTCGGAGAAGAACGCCACGCGGTCCTCGTGATCGACGAACGTCAGGTCGAGCGGCAGCATCTGGAAGAGCGCCTGCAACTGCTCGATGGTCAGGTGGCCGGTGGGCAGGATGAGCGCCCGCTGCCCCGGTACCTGGAGCGGGTTGGCCGGCGCGCTGCCCTCGGGAGGGGTGTAGCCGGTCCGCGGCTCGACGAGGCACCAGCCGATGCGCGGTGACTCGGTCCACACGACACCCCATTCCTCCCGCGTCAGCGTGTCCAGCGCCATCGGGATCAGGATCATCTCTTCCTTTGACACCATCTCCTCGACGGCCGACAGCGCCTGCTCACCGACGGTGGCCAGCACGAGTTTCCACTCGTCGAGCCCGGCGTCGATCTCCCTCAGCGCCTCGCCGAGCGCCGAGATCAACTCACGCGCCTCGTCGTCCTTGGCCCACATCACCTTCGAGGGGCCGACGATGCCATGCTTCTCCAGGAAGGGGAAGACGAGGTCTTCCTTGCGGCGGTAGTGCCGATCGATGTCGAAGAGCGCATTGGCGCTGGCGCGGCATGCCTCGAGCGCCTCCGGCTGGAGATCGGCCGCCGAGGCGGCACCTGCGACGACGGAGAATGCGGCTCGCGCCGCGGCCACCGCCTCGCGGATGGCCGCGTTCTCCCGGCGGAAGGTGTCCACCGGATGTCCCGGCGGCACCGGCATCCTGATCTGAATCGGCTTGACGACGTCGCGCAGCACCTGGGAGTGGAGGTCGCACATCGAGCGCACCTCGTCCACCGACATGCCGTCGGCCATCAACTGCTGCTCCATGGCGGCGACCTCGGTGGCGTCGGTCTCCCTGACGATCGACGCCAGTCGCTCGCGCACGGCATCGGGCGACTCGCCGCGGTGGAGGTGAAGGATGATCTGCTTGAGATCGTCGATGCGGTGCTGACGGTTGTTGATCAGTTCGCTCATGCGGCGGCCCTGGATGAGAGGTGTCGAGGCTACGGTAGATCCCGGCCAGCGTCCGGCGTATGACGGCGATCATGGGATAATCCGGCGGATGCGTCGCGTGTCCGTCTTGCTGCTGTTGCTGCTGGCCGTGGCTCCGCCCGCCGTCGAGGCCCAGGCGTCGAGGCGAGCCGCCCCGGCGCGCCCTGCGCCGAAACCGGCGGCGAAGCCCGCGACTCCCAGGCGCGAGCCCGCGAAGGTGACGTGCCCCGCCACGCTGGGCACCGGCGTGTCCACGCGCCGGGTGTTCTGCGACGTGCTCATCGGACGGGATCCCGCGGAGGGCGTTCGCGTGGCCATCCCGGCCCACAGGGGCACGGCGACGCTGACCTTCGATCTTCACAACCGTCACACCTACTCCGAGGAGCAGATGCGCGCCGGCGAGGCGTACGCCGAGTACACGGCGACGATCGGGGTGCTGACGATGAAGAACAACCTGCTGTCGCGCGCCGTCGTCTACTCGTCGTTCCGCACGGCCGCCGATCTCGTCGATCGTGTCGACGGCGGGGCCGGGCCCGGCGGGGTGAAGGCGGTGGCGCCGACGGGAACCGAATCGATTGCGATCGAGATCCCGCAGGACGTCACCGAGGTGAGCCTGCTTGGCGAGCGCCTGGTGACGCGCAGGCTCACCGGGGAGGAAGTCGCCACGTCATCGGGCCGTCCGATTGCCGTCGTGAGCAACGTGATGGTGGAGTACCGCCCGGCGCCGGCGCCGCGAGCGCCGGTACGGCGGCGATGAACGCCGCTCGATCGATCCGATCGGCGGATCGCCGCGCGAACCGCGCCAGCCGGCGCGGCCCTCAGCGCAGCCGGTAGATCACGATCCCGCCGGCGCTGGCGAACACGTCCAGGTCGTCGCGCCGCGCGATCTCGGCTGCGATGTCCGGCCTGTCGTCCTCCACGTGCACGACCACATGAGTGACGCCGGCATCGCGCAAGGCCTGGACGGCCTCGTCGGACGGAAAGGTCCGGAACTGCTCGTTGTGCGCGACGTAGCTCGGCGGGACCACGCCGCTGTACCCGTTGACCAGCGGGCGCCAGTGCAGGGTCGACGCGAGCACGTATGGAGCGTTTCGGGCGATCCGGTGCGGCGAGTAGAACGGGAATTCCGCGATCACCGCGCCAGGCAGGCCGGCGAGCCTCGTGTAGATGGCCTCGATGCCACCGAATGGCGTATACCCCATCGGCGCGCGTGCCGCTTCGACCGTGACCAGCACGAGCGCCACGGCGGCAACCAGTGTCCGTCTGCGGGAGGACGCCAGATCGCGGCGTATGACGGCCAGACCATAGGCGGCCAGTCCCGCGATGGCAAACAGCCCGAGATAACCGAACCGGGAGGTGGCGCGCGTTCCTTGGAGCAGCGGAAACGCCGCGTGCAGCCAGCCGTAGCCCGGCAGCCGCGCCCCGAAGGAGAGGACGACGCCCAGGACGCCGGCCGCCGCGAGCATTCGTGCCCTGGGATCGCGCCAGGCGACGCCGCGGCAGAAAGCCACGCCGGCCAGCAGCATCGCCGTGATGCCGGGGAAGAGCGCATCGGCAGCGCGGAAGAAGTGGTGGCTCCACGCCGCGTAATGCAGCCTGCCAGCCGATGTGAGGTAGTCGCGCCAGTCGGCGGAGTAGAGCGCCACCTCCTCGAGCGGCCGTGACAGGCCCGTCTCACGGTGCACCTGCGCGTAAGGCCACAGGAAGGGCAGGCAAAGGGCTGCGGCCACCGTTGCCGCGATCAGTGTCGACGCCAGGAACCGGCGCGCCCGATCGCGCCGGGCCCATTCGCCGGCCCGCGCCAGCGCAGCCGCCACCAGCGCGAACACGGCCATCACCATCAGGTAGAGCGAGCAGAGCGACTGCAGCGTGAACCACCACGCGAGGGCGATCCCGCGGCGTGGCGCCGGTGCGGTGACGAGCCGATCGAAGGCCAGCAGCGCGAGCGGCAGGAACTCGACGTGCATCGCCTGGACGTGTCCCATCCGCGTGAGGGTGTGGGCGTTGAAGGCTGCGAGACAGCCGCCGATCGCGGCGGCCCACCAGTCGCCCGTCCAGCGCCAGAGCATCCACCACGTGGCCCAGCCGGTGAGCGCGAGCCCGGCGAGCAGCACCAGGTTGTGGACGAGCACGGGCGAGGCGCCCGCCCAGGTGAGCGGCGCGCCCATCATGGCGGGCACGAAGAGGTGCTCGGAGTAGGCCAGCACGTGGCGGTCGGGGTGGAAGATGTTGGCGTCGAACAGGTGCAGCGGATCGGTGACGACGGCGTGCGGCACCCACGCCAGGATCCAGGCGTTGAGTTGCGCGTCGGCGTTGTCGTTGCGCGAGAGCGTGCCCGGCGCGCTCGCCAGCGGCCACGTGTGGGCTGCCGTCAGCGCGACGAACAGCGCTAACGCGGCCAGGCGCTGATCTCGAACAGCCACACGTCGTCTTCGCGGCTGAGCGGCGTCAGGAAGGCCTCGTATTGCTGCAGACGTTCCATCAGCTTCTCGCGGCTGCGCCGGTCGTAGAGGTTCAGGTGGAAGATGGCGTAGCGCGTACGGCGGGCCTCGAGAAGCCAGAAGCTCTCCCGGGTGGGGAACGAGGACAGCGGGATCACCATGTCGCGGAAGTCCTGCGGGATGTGATCGCTGTAGCCGTTGATGAGCGGCTGCCAATGGTAGGTGGAGTTGAACATGTACAGCGCGTGCCGGGGGAAGTCCGATCGCTGGTAGAAGAAGGGCAGTTCGACGACCGGGCCGGGGCGCAGCGTGGCGAGCATGCGGTACGCGACGTTGGGGGGCGCCACGGTGGGCAGCGCCAGCGGCACCGAGGCCAGTTCGGCGGCCAGAGCAAGAGGCAGCGCGATGCCGACCCACCGGCTCGCCCGCGGCCAGCGGCCCGCGATCCACCGCACCGTGAAGCCCATGCCCACGACCAGCACGGTGACGATGACCAGGCCGAAGCGCGCCGGCGCCCGCAGGAACGAGAAAACCGGGATGGCGTGGAACAGCGCCGTGTAAAGCCCGGCGGCGGGCCCGAACGACGCCCAGAAGGCGATGAGGCCCACCAGCGTGTAGAAGCCCGCGACCTGCCGGCGACCGGTCCCGTCGGGCGCGGAGGCCTCACCGGGGTACGCGCTGACACGCCAGGCGAGGGCGAGTCCCGCCAGACCCAGTACCGTGGCGATTGCGCCCGGGAACAGCACCTCGCTCGATCCTTCGAGCCAGGGCAGCCACCAGCGGTGCGCCCACGCCGCGGAGGTGAGCCAGGCCTGCCAGTTGGCGGAGTACATCGCCGCGTCCTCGATCGTGCGCGTGAAACCGAGTTCGCGCTGCACGGCGCGGAAGGGCAGGAAGAACGGCAGGACGGCCCCCATCGAGACCACCGCGCCCGTCGCGATGCCGATCACGTATCGCGGCGAGCGCCACAGGCCGCGCGCCGCGGCGAAGTAGATCGTCCCGAACCCCACGATCAGGGCCGCGAACACGCCGTAATAGGCGCAGGCCAGGGCCGTGACGGCCAGCGAAAGGCCCAGCACCGCGCCGCGCCACGGACCAGGCCGATCGATCAGGCGATGGAACGCGAGCAGCGACAGCGGCAGGCCCCATGACATCAGCAACTGGATGTGCGCCGTCCGCGCGAAGATGAACGGGCAGTAGGCGAAGGCCACCCCCGCGGCCCAGCCCGCGGCACGTGATCCACTGAGGTACCGCACCAGCGCGTGAGCGGTCAGCATCGACAAGACGAAGGCCAGCAGCACCACGGTGTTGTGGGTCAGCACCGGCTGCTTCGTCGCCATGTAGACCGGCGCGCCCAGCGCGCCCGCGACGATGTTCGCCTCCGAATAGGCGAGGGTGTTGCGATGCGGATAGAAGATGTTGGCGTCGAAGAGATCCGACGGCTGGGCTACCAGGGTCCGGGCCACCCAGTTGGTGACCCACAGGCTGAAGAGCCCGTCGCCCGTGTTCACACGCGCGCGCGTCGCAAGGCCCGGCGCGAGCGGCCACGTGAGGACCACGGCCAGTCCGGCCGCGGCGATCAGCAGCATCGCGGCGTGAACCGGGCGGGACATCGGCGCGCATGGTAGCATACGCCGCCGATGCGTCTGACCGTGCGGGCCGCGGCCGCGATCGGCGGTGCCATCGGGGCGTGGCTGGCGCTCGGGGCGACGGCAATTGCCCCGGGCGTCATCGCATCGTCGCGCATCGGTGTCCTTCCGCCGTGGTGGGTGCTCGGCCTGCTCACCGCCTTCTTCCTGGCGCTGGTCTTCGGATGGCGCGTCCGCGCGTGGCCGCTGCCCGGCGGCCTGCTGTGCGGGCTGCCGTGGGTGCCTGGCGCTGTCCCGGCCTCATTGCTTGCCTGGCAGGGCCTGCTGGCGGCAATGGTCTGGGCTGGCATTCTGATGGCGGTGGTCGCCTCCGGGCCACTGCCGTTTCCTTCGCGCTGGCGCGGCTGGGTGGGGGCGCCCTCGCGCGCTCCCTGGCTGGCGGCGGCGCTGGCAGCGGCGACCTTCGGATTCGCGTGGGGCGGATCGGCGGCATGGCTGCCCGGTGGTGACGAGCCGCACTATCTGATCATCACCCAGAGCCTGCTCGCCGACGGCGACCTGCGCATCGAGAACAACCACCAGCAACTCGATTACCTCGCCTATTTCCCGGGTGAGTTGCGACCGGACTACCTGCGCCGGGGCACGGACCGGCAGATTTACTCGATTCACGCCCCCGGTGTGTCGGCGCTGGTGGCCCCCGCGTTTCTCCTGGGCGGTTACCGCGGGGCGGTGCTCTTCCTGCTCGTCACCTGCGCTCTCGGTACGGCGCTCGCCTGGCGCCTCGCCTGGGAAACCACCAGGGAGGCGGGCGCGGCCTGGTTCGGCTGGGCCGTGCTCGTCACGGCGATTCCGATCGTCGCCCACGCCCACACGATCTATCCGGACGGCGTCTCGGGCGTGCTGGCGCTCGTCGGGGTGTTCGCCTTCGTGCGTGCGGCGCGGCCGGCGCGATGGCCGCTGGTGGCCGGCGGTGTCGCACTCGCTCTGCTGCCGTGGCTCCACACCCGCAACGTGCTCATCGCCGCGGGGCTCGCCCTGGCCATCCTCGCGCGCACGTGGCGGTGTGCGCCGCGCGGCGCTCTCGCCGCCAGGCTGGGCGCGTTCCTTGTCGCGCCCGCGGTGTCGGCCGCCGCGTGGTTCGCATTCTTCCGCGTCATCTATGGCACCTTCGACCCGTCGGCGCCGTACGGCGGCTACACGCAGACGTCCTGGCAGAACATCCTGCGCGGCGTCCCGGGCCTGCTCTTCGACCAGCAGTTCGGCGCCTTCTCGACCGCGCCTGCCCTGATCGTGGCCATCGTCGGGACGCTCATCCTTGTCTTCGCGCCCAGGCGCCCCGGCGACGTGCCACCGTCGGACGAAGTTCCACCCCCGCGCGCGCTCGCAGCCATGCTGGCGATGACGGCCGTCCCGTATGTCCTGATCACGGCCTCGTACCACATGTGGTGGGGCGGGACGAGCGCGCCCGCACGCTTCCTCGTGCCGGTGCTGTGGCTTGCGGCGCTGCCGGCCGCCGTGGCCTGGGGGTACGGGCGGCGCGCGGCCGACCGCGGGGTGTGGCTCGGGCTGCTGGTGCTGTCGGCGGTGTTCACCGTCGCGATGAGCCACGGTGGGCTGGGGCTGCTCACCTTCACGACGCGAGCCTCCTACGGTCCGTTCCAGGAGTGGGCGACGCGCGCCGTCGATCTGTCGATGGCGCTGCCCAGCGTGCTGCGCGATGGCCCGCTCGTCGCGACCGGCCAGGCGGCATTGTGGGGGCTGGCGCTGGCAGGCTGGTGGCTGGCGCTCCGCGTGCTGGTGCGCAGCGTGGCGGCCGTCGCGGCGTGCGCGGTTCCGCTCGCGGTGCTGGCGGCCAGCCTCGCCATGGATGCGACGTGGGCGATCCGCGGCGTCGACGCGCTGAGGCCCGATGCGTCGCGCCGCGCCCTGCTCGACGCGGCATGGCTGGATGGCGTGGGCGTATCGTTCCAGCGATTCGAGGTCGACGGGCGACGCCGCCGGGCCGGGCCGGCACCTGTTGCGCAGTTGCTCCCGCTTCTCGAACTGCGGACGATGTCTCGCGGACACGACCCGGGAGCCCCACTGACGGCGATCGCCGGGCTGCCGGCTGGCGACTATCGCGTGAAGGTGAGCAGCACCGAACCCGCGTCGGGCCGCGTACGGCTCGAGGTGGGTCGCGGCGGCGTGCTCGCCGACCATGATCTGCCAGGGCTGGCCGCTGAACGCGATCGGAGGCGCTTCTTCGATGTCGCCTGGCCCGTTGGCGTCGAGGCGGTGACGGTTGCCGCCGGTGAGGATTCGACGGCGACCGGCGCCACTGTGACGCCGCTGCGGCTGAGGCCGCCAGCCGAGCAGCCGCTGCGCGATGCGGCGATCCTCGCGCGACGCTACTCCGGGGCCGACGTGTTCTTCACGACCGACGGGCAGTACGCCGAGCGCGACGGCATCTGGTTCAAGGCGGGAGCCGTACCGGTGGTGGTGAGGCCGCGCCTGGCCGGTGCCTCGGGCGTGGCGATCTTCCTCCGGAACGGGCCGCGGCCCAACGTGGTGGAGCTGGCCTCTGGCGGCTGGCGCGAGCAGTTGTCGCTGCTGCCGGGGCAGGAGGCGTCGGTCGAGTGGCCGTGGTCCGCTGGCGCACGCGAGCGGGTGCTCGAGGTGCGCACCGCCGAGGCGTTCAGGCCGGCCGACGTGGATCCGGCATCGCAGGACCTGCGCCGGCTCGGCGTGTGGATCGAGTTCCGGTAGCGGCCGGCGGCGCGGACTGCTAGAACCGGACGACGCCCTGCAGGTAGAAGCCCTTCAACTGGAAGTCCCCGTAGTCGTCGTCGATGCGGTAGTTGACGGTGAGGCGCCGGTAGCCGGCCATCACGCCGACGTTGTTGGTGAAGTTCAGCGTACCGTAGACGTCGAAGTCGTAATAGCTGCCCGTGTCGTTCTCGTCGAGGTTGGCGATGCTGCCGGGCAGCTTGAAGCCGGTGAACTCTCCCGTGACCGACACGTTGGGGAACACGTAGCCGCGACCGATGAGCCCCACGGCCGGGATCGGCGCCTTCACGCTCGTGAACTCGGTGGAGAAGACGTTCTCGAGCCGGGCATCGACGTTGGTGTACTTGGCCTCCAGCACCACGCCGAGAAATCCGCGGTCGCGGTAGATGAAGTCGTACTCGTACCCGAGGCGCCACGCCTTCCAGTCGAGGGTGGAGCGTACCGGCACGGCCACGGGGAACACGATCCCGTTGAACACGACGTTGCGCCGCAAGGTGGACTCGGCCTCGTACTTGATGGGCACGTAGGCCGCGCGGAACTTGTGCTTCTTCCCCGGACGCAGGACGGCGCGGAATTCCGGGAAGCGGGTGTCGAGGAAGCCCAGATCGTCGACGAAGTCGATGTCGGTGCCCGCGATGCCGAGCGATTCGCTCGAGATGATCCCCTGGACCGTGGGCGACCAGAAGCCGCCGGACAACTCGATGTTGTAGCGTTCCCCGGTTGCCGGGTCGCTGGCGGAGCGGAGGTACTGGCCCGAGGCCGGTGCCGCCGTGCAGGCCAGTATCACCGCGCCGCACAGCGCGAACAGGGTTCGTCGAATCAGACGCATGGTCGAAGTCCCGGCCCTGAGAGGGCGAGTGCGACGGGCCCGTCCCCGTGACGAGCCCTGGCCTGGCAGGCGCTGGGAGGCCCGCCGAGCATAGCACAGGGCGTCGGCGCGCACCGGGGCAGCGGGCCGGCCCCCCGGCGGCCGTCCGCGCGGCCCCCGCCGCCAGCCTATACTTGTCGGAATGCTCTCTCAGACACGGCGGCTGCTGCCGTACGCCATCCGCTATCGGCGGGCGTTTGCCGTCGGCCTGGCGGCGGCGCTCGGGTCGACGGCCATGCAGTTGAGCGGCCCCTGGGTGCTGAAGTTCGCCGTCGACGACCTCACCGTGGCCGTCACGCGCGGCAAGCTGGGGTTCTATGCCGCGCTGCTGGTCGGCCTGGCGCTGGCCGGCGGGGTGTTCCGCTTCGTGATGCGACGCGTCATCGTCGGCGCCTCACGCCACATCGAGTACGACCTGCGAAACGACTTCTTCCGCGCGCTCCAGCGCCTGCCGCTCTCCTACTACCAGGCCAACCGCACCGGCGACCTGATGTCGCGTGCCACCAACGACCTGAACGCGGTCCGCATGATGATCGGTCCGGCGGTCATGTACACGACGACGACCATCACCGGTTTCGTCGTGGCCGTGACGCTGATGGCGTCGCTCGACGGCTGGCTCACGCTCACGGCGCTCGTCGTGCTGCCGTTCGTCTCGATTTCGGTGAAGCTCTTCGGGTCCGCGATTCACGCGCGCTTCGAGCGCATCCAGGCGCAGTTGTCGGACATGAGCGCGGTGGCGCAGGAGGCGCTCTTCGGCGTGCGCGTGGTGCGTGCCTACGGCCGTGAGGCGCACGAGATCGAACGCTTCACGGCGTCGAACCGCGAGTTCGTGCGACGCAACCGGGCGCTCATCAGGCTGCAGGGCGCCTTCTTCCCGAGCCTCACGTTCTTTCTCGGCGTCGGCGCGCTCCTGGTGCTGTGGCTGGGCAGCCGCGAGGTGGTGGCCGGCCGGCTGTCGCTCGGCGAGTTCGTCGCCTTCAACAGCTACTTCGGCATGCTGTCGTGGCCGATGATCGCCTTCGGCTGGGTCACCAACATGATCCAGCGCGGGATGGCGTCGTGGAAGCGCATGCTCGACGTGATGGACGTGGCCCCGGCCATCTCCGATGGGGATGTCACCGGCGAGATCCCGGATGTGGGCGTCGTGCGCGGGCGGCTCGAGTTCCGCGACCTCACCTTCCGGTACGGAGACGGCCCGCCGGTGCTGCGTGACGTCTCGGTGACGATCGAGCCGGGGCAGACCGTGGCGATTGTCGGGCCCACCGGCAGCGGCAAGAGCACGCTGCTGGCGCTGGTTCCGCGGCTGCACGATCCGCCGCCGGGGACCGTGCTGCTCGACGGGGTCGACGTGCGACACGTCCCGCTGCGCGTGCTCCGCGAGGCGGTCGGGATGGTGCCGCAGGAGACCTTCCTGTTCTCCGACACGCTGGCGGCCAACCTCGCCCTGGGCGTGCCGCAGGACCGGGCCACGCTCGGCGCGATCGCGGCGGCGGCGGCCGTGGCCCGCCTCGACAAGGACGTCGAGGGCTTCGCCCGCGGCTACGAGACGCTGGTGGGCGAGCGCGGCATCACGCTGTCGGGCGGCCAGAAGCAGCGGACTGCGATTGCCCGCGCGGTGCTCACCGATCCCCGCATCCTCATCCTCGACGATGCGCTGTCAGCCGTCGACACGTACACCGAGGAGGAGATCCTGTCGCGGCTGCGCGGCGTGATGCGGGCGCGCACGTCGCTGATCGTGTCGCATCGCGTGTCGAGCGTGCGCGATGCCGACCTGATCCTGGTGCTCGAACAGGGCCGGGTCGTGGAGCGCGGCACGCACGCCGAGTTGATCACGCGGGGCGGCTTCTACGCCGACCTGTACCGGAAGCAACTGCTGGAGGAGGAACTCGCCGCGTCGTGAGACGGCGCGCGCGCCTCGATCCCAGGCCCCAGGATGTCGATCCACGAAGAAGAAGCCCTCGGGAAGGCCTACGACGCACGCCTGATGCGACGTCTGCTGGGCTACCTGCGCCCCTACCGCCCGCAGGTCGTCCTGGCGCTGGCGGCCATCGTCAGTGGTTCGCTCCTGCAACTGGCGCAGCCGTACCTGACGAAGGTCGCCATCGACCGCTACATCGCCAGCGGCAACCTCGCGGGCCTCGATCGCCTCGCATGGCTGTTCCTGCTCGTGCTGGCCGGCTCCTTCGTGCTGGAGTTCACGCAGACCTGGCTGATGCAGAACACCGGGCAGCGCATCATGTTCGACATGCGCCTGCAGATCTACGAACACCTGCAGCGCCTCAGCCTGCGCGATTACGATCGCAACCCCGTCGGCCGGCTGATGACCCGCGTGACCACCGACGTGGACACGCTCAACGAACTGTTCTCGGCCGGCGTGGTCGCGATCTTCGGTGACGTCTTCACGCTGGCCGGCATCATGGCCGTACTGGTCTGGCTGGACTGGCGGCTGGCGATCGTCGCCTTCTCGGTCCTGCCGCTCATCGTGCTGGTGACGCAGTGGTTCCGGCGCAACGTGCGCGACTCCTACCGGAAGGTGCGCGTCTGGATCGCGCGCATCAACGCCTTCCTGCAGGAGAACATCACCGGCATGGCCACGGTGCAGCTGTTCCGGCGCGAGGCGCGCAACCACGCGGCGTTCGACGCGATCAACGCCGAGCACCGCGAGGCCAACATCGATTCGATCTTCTACTACGCGGTGTTCTACCCGGCCATCGAGATCGTGTCGGCGGTCGCGGCGGCGCTCATCATCTGGTTCGGCGGGGGATGGGTGATTCAGGGCACCCTGACGCTGGGCGCCCTGGTGGCCTTCTTCCAGTACTCACAGCGGTTCTTCCGGCCGATTTCAGACATGTCGGAGAAGTTCAACATCCTGCAGTCGGCCATGGCCTCCTCCGAGCGCATCTTCAAGCTGCTCGACACGCCCGTGTCGGTGCCCGCACCCGCCGTGCCGCGCGCGCTGCCTGCCGGCGCACGCGGCCACCTCGTGTTCGATCAGGTCTGGTTCGCCTACGACGACGCCGACTACGTGCTGCGTGACGTGTCCTTCGAGGTGCGTCCCGGCGAACGCGTGGGCGTGGTCGGCGCGACCGGAGCGGGCAAGTCGACGCTCATCAACCTGCTGCTGCGCTTCTACGACGTCTCCCGCGGGCGCATCCTGGTCGACGGCATCGACATCCGCGATCTCGCCTTCAGCGACCTGCGCCGGCTCTTCGGCCTCGTGCTGCAGGACGTCCACCTGTTCTCCGGCACGATCGAAGGCAACATCCGGCTCGGCAACCTCGACATCACGCAGGAACAGGTGCGTCGCGCCGCCGAGGCGGTGCATGCCCACGCGTTCATCGAGCGGCTGCCGCAGGGCTACGCGACGCCGGTCGCCGAGCGGGGCGCAACGCTGTCGGTCGGGCAGAAGCAACTGCTCTCCTTCGCGCGCGCCCTCACCTTCGACCCCCGCGTGCTCATCCTGGACGAGGCCACCTCGAGCGTCGACACCGACACCGAACTCCTGATTCGCGACGCACTCCACGTGCTGATGGCCGGGCGCACGACGATTGCCGTCGCGCACCGCCTCTCCACGATCCAGGACATGGACAAGATCCTGGTGCTGCACAAGGGCGAGCTGCGCGAGCGCGGTTCGCACCAGGAACTGCTGGCCCAGCGGGGCATCTACTGGCGGCTCTACCAGCTCCAGTACCGCGATCAGGAAGCGGCGGCCGGAGGCTGAGCGGTGGGCGAGCCCCCGTCGTCGGTCAGCGGGGCGTCCGGTCCGCGTGCGTGACGGGAAGGCCTCGAGCCTGTTCGGGCCGTTTCCAGGCCAGGGCCAGCAGCGAACTCCCCAGCGGCATGGCCGTCAGCCGCACCGCCTGGGCCTCGAGCCACAGCGCCGCCGCGATGACCTCATTGATGGGAGCGGGCGGCAGCGCCAACTGGTTGCGCACGTCGGCGGCGCTCGCCGGAAGCCCGCGCGCGCGCTCCACGGCACGTTGCGCCAGCAGGAAGGGAAAGAGCACCGCGTTCGTGTAGGTGAGCCGTTCCACCACGAACCCCGCGCCCGTGAGCAGGCGCTGAAGCCCCGGTCGCCGGTATCGACGCACCTCGGCCGCCGCCACCGAGTGGGCACCGCGCAGGACAGACATCGCCGCAACGTTGACAATCAGGGCGCCGCCGGGACGCAGCACACGGTGGAACTCGATCGCGGCCTCCTCGTCGGCGCCGTCGGGCAGGCAGACCAGCACGTCGAACGACGTGACGATGTCGAACGACTGGTCGGGAAAGGGCAGGTGCGTGGTGCTGGCCCGCAGCACGCGCGCGCCGCCGTCGCGCGCCGCCGCCAGCGCCGTGCCTGCGGGCGTGAAGTCGAAACCGAACGTCGTCCCGTAGGCGCCGAGAAGGGCCAGGTTGCCGCCGGTGCCGCAGCCGCAGTCCAGCAGGCGGAGACCGCTCCGGCCGGCCGCGGCCCGCGCCAGCAGCGGGCCGACGAACGCACGAAACCCGCGGAACCAGAAGTGCCGGGCCTCGGCCTCGGAAGTCTGGCGGAGCAGGCGCTCCAGCGTCGGAGTCCGCTTCACTGGCTGGCGCGTTCGGGGGAGCGTGTTTCGGCGCTCACTGACGGGACGAGCGTGGCCGAGGCAGCCAGGCGCTCGGCAGGTGTTCGCGGGCGCGCCGCAAGGTGCGATTCGCCTGGGGGCGCCTGCAGGCCGCGAACCGCCGCGGCAGAGCTGGCCCGCGGGTTCCAGCCGAGCCGTAGCACCGTGAGCCGGGCCGGCCGGCGGCCAAAGGCCAGGGCCTCCTGGCAACTCCAGATGTAGAGGTCGAGTTCCCGGCCCCGCACCGCCGGCCCGGTGTCCATGACCGTGTAGATGCCGTTGTAGCGGGACCCGAGGTCATCCACCTTCACCACCGAACCGACCGGCAGCAGGGCAGGATCGGCTGCGACGATGCCACTGCGGGCGGGGGTGCCCGCCGCCGTGACCTCGCCCTTGCAGTAGGCCGTTGCCGAGAAGCGCAGCGCGGCCCCAGGCAGGGCGGGCGTCGAAGCGCCCACGATCTCGGTTTCTCCGGCCGGCGAATGCGAGTCGAAGACCTTCGCCTCGTGCAACAGCGCAAACCCCAGCGCCGCGCCGCACGTAGCGACGACCTTCCGCTTGAAACACGTTGACAGCAGCATGCGTGAGTAGGGGCCGGCACCGCGGTGCCACCGGCGACCGGCAGGGCGCCGGCGACGGCAGTGCGGGCGACAAACTCCCGGCGGCAATCCCTCCTGCCGATCCCGTCGGGAGGTTCGTGCGCGTCCTGGCTGGGCACGCGCTCCGCGCGCGTCCCGGTCAGTGTTGGCTCGTCTGGAAGCGCCTGGCTGACGCCACGACGACTCCCAGCGAGTAGGCCACCAGCGCAAGCACGCCGGCCGCGAGGAACGAGCCTACCACGAAAGGCGCCAGCAGGGGGAGAACAAACATCGAAAGTTCGTGCCAGAACTCAGCCGTGATCACTGAGTACCCGAAAAGAGCCGAGAATCCTGCGGCCAGGTGCGAGGGCGGTCGCCGCCCCATCACGCGCGCCGCTGCCTCGGTGACGGCTCCGTAGTAGATGGGCATGACCCAGGGCAGGTTCGAGACCAGGCCGGCGAACAGCAGCACACGGTTCAGCCGCGATGCCCACGCGACAGCCACCGTGATGAGGATCTGGAGCCCGATGAGCGGCGAGAAGGAGATGAACACGCCGATGGCCAGCGCCAGGCTGGCGCGGGCCGGCGTGTCGTGAGCGTTGCGCAGCGCCAGATCGCACCGCCTCAACAGGGCGCGCAGCGATGTCATGGCGCGAAGTGGGAATACCCGTGCGGCCAGGGCCGCTCTCCGCCTTCGGCGTCGCGGAGGATCACGCCGGCGGGCCGCCGGAGGACGCCGATGCGCGCGACGGGCACCCTGGCGTGTGCCGCGGCCGCCAGCAGGGCGCGCTGCCGCCGCCGCGGCACGGCGAACAGCAGTTCGTAGTCGTCGCTGCCGAGGGCCAGCCGCAGGGCGTCGGCCGCCGGCAGGCCAAGCTGCGCCAGCGCCTCGTGGATCGGCAGTGCCGGCTCGTCCACTTCCGCGCCGAGCCCGCTTGCGCCGGCCAGTTGGATGATGGCATCGCCGAGGCCGTCGCTGAGGTCCATGCAGGCCGAGGCCGCACGTGACCGGCCCGCGATGACCCCGAGCCGCACGCGCGGCTGGGGCGTGCGGTAGCGGGCGATCGCCTCTGCCAACGCCGGCGAACGTGAGGCCGCGCCCGGATCCCGGCGAAGCCAGGCCAGCCCGGCCGCGGCGGCTCCGATGCGCCCGCTCACGTAGAGCGCGTCGCCGGGGCGCGCCCCCGAGCGCAGCAGCGCGCGCCTGGGCCGCACGCTGCCCACGGCCGTGACGTCGAGGAACAGGGGGCCGCTGGTGCGGGTGAGATTGCCTCCGGCGAGCGGCATCCGGTGCTCGTCGGCGAGGGCGATCACGCCTTCGATCATGGCCTCGAAGTCGTCGAGTGGCAGGTCGCCTGGCAGCCCCATCGAGAGCAACGCCACCCGAGGGGTCGCACCCATGGCAGCGAGATCGCTGAGGTTGACGGCGAGCGCCCGGTACCCGATCGCGCGCGCGCCCATCAGGGCGCGGTCGAAGTGCACGCCCTCGACCAGGGCGTCGGTCGTCAGCACGTCGGCCGTGTTGCGCTCGGGTGCGACGACGGCCGCATCGTCGCCGATGCCGACGTGGAGGAACGCGGGGGCAGGCCGGGCGGCGAGGCGGGCGCGGATTCGGGCGAGCAGTTCCGGCTCGCCGGCCGCCCCGACGGTCACGGTGGCCGTCACCGGGCGTACTCGACGGCGCGCGTCTCGCGGATGACCGTCACCTTGATCTGGCCCGGGTACTCGAGCTCGCTCTCGATGCGGCGCGCGATGTCCTTCGACAGCCAGACCGCTTCCTCGTCGGAGATGCGTTCGCTCTCGACCAGGATGCGGATTTCGCGCCCGGCCTGCAGCGCGAACGCCTTGGCGACGCCCTTGAAGGAGTCGGCGATGCCTTCCAGCTTCTCGAGCCGCTTGACGTAACTCTCGAGGATGTCGCGGCGGGCGCCCGGCCGGGCGGCTGAGATGGCGTCGGCGGCCTGGACGAGCATCGCCTCGAGCGACGGCCAGTCGATGTCCATGTGGTGGGCGGCCATCGCATCCACCACCGCCTTGCTCTCGCCGTGCCGGCGCAGGACGTCGATGCCGATTTCCAGGTGCGAGCCGGTGACGTCACGGTCCAGCGCCTTGCCGATATCGTGCAGGAACGCCGCGCGGGTGGCCACCTGTGCGTCCAGGCCCACCTCCCGTGCCATGATGCCCGCGAGGTAGGCGACTTCCTTCGAGTGGTTGAGGACGTTCTGGCCGTAGCTGGTGCGGTACTTCAGCCGGCCCATGAGCCGGCTCAGCTCCGGATGCAGGTCGTAAAGGCCCAGTTCGAAGGCGGCCGTCTCGCCGTCCCTGCGCACCGCCTCGTCGAGTTCGGCCTTCACCTTCTCGACCACTTCCTCGATGCGGGCGGGGTGGATGCGGCCGTCGGCGATCAGGCGCTCGATGGCCTGACGGGCGATCTCGCGGCGGTAGGGGTCGAAGCTCGAGAGGATGATGGCGCCCGGGGTGTCGTCGACGATCAGTTCGACGCCGGTGGCCAGTTCGAGGGCGCGGATGTTGCGGCCCTCGCGGCCGATGATGCGCCCCTTCATGTCGTCGCTGGGCAGGTCGACCACCGAGACGGTGGTCTCGATCGCGTGCTCCGCGGCGCTGCGCTGGATGGCCTCGGTGATGATCTGGCGAGCGCGGCTGGCGGCGGCCTCGCGCGCCTCGGCCTCGAGGCGCTTGACGAGGCTGGCGCCCTCGCGCCGGGCGTCGGCTTCCATCTGTCGCAGCAACTGGTCGCGCGCCTCCTCGGCGGTGAGCCCCGCGACGCGCTGCAGTTCGCGAGCCTGATCGGCCACCAGTCGGTCGTAACGCTCGGCGGCGGCCTTCACGGCGCGCTCGCGTTCGTCGGTGGCGCGCCCGCGATCGCCGATGGTGCGCTCCCGATCGGCGAGTGCCCGCTCGCGGCGCGCCAGATCCTGCTCGGTCCGCTCGGCCATGGCCACCCGGTCCGCGCAGGCGCGGGCCTTCTCGGCGAGGGCCTGCTCGCTGCGGGCGGCCTCGAGGCGGCGGTCACGCGCCTGGTTCTCGGCCTCCACCAGCAGCGCGTGCGCCTGCTCCTTGGCTTCGAGCAGGGCCTCCTTGCGCCGGCTCTCGACCTCGCGCTCGGCCTCGCGCAGCAGTTGCGCGGCGCGCTGCTCGCCCTGCCCGATGGTCTCGGCCGCGATGCGGCGTCGATTGGCGACCCAATACATGAACACCGCCCCGGCGGCGACCAGGGCGACGACGAAGTCCAGAACGTACGTCAACTGGAATTCCATGGCGGCATCCAGACCGGGAATCCCCGTACGACCAGGTGCGCCGGGGCGTGGCGTTGAGGGTGCAAGGCGGGCCGCCCCGGGAACGCGGAGCGTCGGGCGTGGTGCGATGGCTGGGTCCCGTCCTGCCGTGTGGGGAGGTCGCATGAACCTGCTGAGCAGGTGGAACCGCTACAAGTCCCGCGCTTCAGGCTGCCTCGCTCGGAGGTATGCACACCACGCGGCGTCGCGATTCGCTTGGATGAAGCGTTGGCTCAAGACGAGCCTCCGAAACGCCATCACCAACAGCACAGGAACGACCAGCCGAGGACAGTCTAGTCCGTTCCCGTGGGAGCCGCAAGGGGCGGACGGACCATCCCGAGCGCGCGATCGAGCGTGAGTTCCAGCGCCTCGATCCGCTCGCGCATCTCTTCGCCCTGACGCGGCGGGGATCCCTCGCCCTCGCGCGCCCGGAACAACTCGTCGGCGATGTTCAACGCGGCGAGCACCGCCACCTTCACGGCATCGTCCGGACTGTTCTCGTCGGAGGCCGCCTGCATCTTCGCGTCGACGTAAGCGGCCAGTTCCACGACGTAGTCCGGATCGAGGGCGCTGCGGATCGGATACCGCAGCCCGAGGATCTCGACCGGCACGACGCGGAGGGGCTCGGCCATGGACGTGGCGATCAGAGCTCCAGCGCGTCGACCTGCTCGAGCAGCGACGCGACGCGATCGCGCACGCGGTCGCGCTCCTCGCGCAGGGCGAGCAGCTCGGCGCCAGCCTGCGCCTCCGTGTCGGCGATCTTCGACTGGAGCGCATCGACCTGCACCTGGAGGCGCGCGTTCTCGTCGGCCAGTGACGTCCGGTCGGTCCGCAGTTGTTCGACAATCGCCACGAGCTTGCGGATCTTGCCTTCGAGCCGCTCCAGGGGCTCGAGGTCGATGGCGCGTCCGGTCTTGACGGTCATGGGACTTCCGTGCGGCGGCGACCTCAGCGCAGTCGGGCGCCGTGAGCCGCGGTGAGGGCGGCGAGCACCGTGTCCACCGCCTGTTGAACCTCGCTGTCGGTCAGCGTCCGATCGGCCGCCCGGAACGTGAGCCGGAAGGAGAGGCTGACCAGTCCCTCGGGCACGCCCCTGCCCTGATAGCGTGCGAACTCGCGCGCGCCTGCCAGCGTCGGCGGCCCGGACCGCCGAATGGTGTCACGAAGCGCCGATGCCGGCAAGCCGTCCGGAACCACGATCGAGAGGTCGCGGACGATCGACGGATGGCGCGGCAGCGGCCGCACGGTGGTGTCTTCGCCAGGCGAGATGCAGGGATCGAGCGCGTCGAGATCGACTTCGGCCACGTAGACCGGCTCGGTGGCCGGCAGGCCGCGCGCCTCGGCGACGCGCGGGTGGAGCTGGCCGAGCACGGCGACGGTCGCGGGGGCGTCGCCGGTGGCGACCCGGATCTCCGCCGCGCGTCCTTCGACGAGCCACGGGCGTTCGGCGGGCACCGTCTCTGCCGCGCCCAGTCCGAGGCCCTCGCACACGGCCTCCACCGCGCCCTTCATGTCGAAGAAGTCCACCGGGCGGCCGGTGCCGCTCCAGTGTTCTCCGGCCGCGGCGCCGAGCCAGGCGAGGCCGAGTCCACGCGTCTCGCCGCGATCGACGAGGAACCGCGTGCCGGTCTCGTAGAGCTGGACGTCGCGGCGTTCGCGGCGCCGGTTGTGGCCGAGCGCGTCGATCAGGCCCGACAGCAGGGAGGGACGCAGCACGGCGAAGCTCTCCGACAGCGGGTTGGCGATCGCCACCAGTTGTGTCGCGTCGGCGAAGACCGCCGCAGCCTCGCGCTCGATGAACGTGAAGGTGACCGCCTCGGAGAAGCCCGCGCGGGCGGCCAGCCGTTTCGCCGCGCGTTCCACTTCGAGGCGCCGGGCCGGCGCCGCCGGCGCCTGCACCACCGCGGGGAAGGTGAGCGGCAGCCGATCGTAGCCGTCGTGGCGCGCGATCTCCTCGTAGAGGTCGACCTCGCGGGTGACGTCGGCCCGCCAGGTGGGAACCGTGACGCGGCGGTGGTCGTCGCCACGGGCGTCGATGGCGAATCCCAGCGACGCGAGGATGCGATCCACGTCGGCCGCCGGCACCTCGCGCCCGAGGAACCGTCCGGCAGCCCGCACCGACAGATCGACAACGGTGCGGGGGCGCTGTCCGGGGTAGGCATCGATCCAGTTGTCGCGGACGCGTCCGGCGCCGACCTGCTCGATCAGATGGCACGCCCGGGCCAGCGCGCGCAGCGGCGCGTCGATGTCGGCGCCCCGTTCGAAGCGGTACGACGCCTCGGTGGAGAGCCCCAGGCGCTTGGACGTGCGGCGGACCGGGAGCGCCTGAAAGTAGGCGCTCTCGAGCGCAATCGCCGTCGTGTCGCTCCGGACCTCGGAGTCGGCGCCGCCCATCAGGCCGCCCAGGGCCTGCGGGCGGGTGGCGTCGGCGATCACGAGCATCTCGGACGACAGGATCCGGTTCTGGCCGTCGAGCGTGGTGAGCCGTTCACCGGCCAGCGCGCGCCGGATGCGCAGCTCGGCGCCGCCCAGGCGCGCGAGGTCGAAGGCGTGCAGCGGGTGCCCAGTCTCGATCAGCACGTAGTTGGTGACGTCGACCACGTTGTTGATCGGGCGCACGCCGGCGGCTTCCAGACGTCGCGCCAGCCAGGGCGGTGAAGGCGCCACCTGCACGTCGGCGATTGCGGCCGTGTAGCGCGGGCACGCCTGGGCGTCCTCGATGGTGACCGTCAGGCCGTCGAGCGCGTCCTCGGACCCGCGCAGCGGCGGTGCGGCCGGGGCCTTCAGCGGCAACTGGTACCGCGTGGCCGCCTCACGTGCGATGCCGAGAACGCTGAGACAGTCGGGCCGGTTGGCGGTGATCTCGAAGTCGAGCACCGCGTCTTCGGGGCCGCCGGCCGCGGGGATCGGCTCGAGGCTCGCCACCTCGAACCCGCACAGGTTGAGATCCCACGCGAGATCCTTCACGGGGACGGTGACGTCGACGAAGTCTCGAAGCCAGGAAACGAGGATTCTCACACCGGGAACTGCTCCAGGAATCGCAGGTCGTTCTCGTAGAACAGGCGGATGTCGTCCACGCCGTAGTCGATCAGGGCCAGCCGTTCGATGCCCATGCCGAAGGCGAACCCGGTGTACACACCGGGGGGATAGCCGACGGCCTCGTAGACGGCCGGATGCACCATGCCGCAGCCCAGCACCTCGATGAAGCCGGTTCGTTTGCACATCGCGCACCCCTCGCCGCGGCACTTGTGGCAGGTGGCGAAGACGTCGGCGGAGGGCTCCGTATAGGGGAAGAAGCTCGGGCGGAAGACGGCGTTGGTCTTCGGGCCGAACAGCTCCCGCAGGAACGCCACGATGGTGCCCTTGAGGTCGCCCATCGTCACGCCGCGGCCGACGACGAGGCCCTCCACCTGCTGGAACATCGGCGTATGGGTCACGTCGAGGTTGTCGCGGCGGTAGACGCGACCCGGGGCGATGATCCGGATCGGCGGGTCGTGCCGTTCCATGTAACGGATCTGCATCGCCGAGGTGTGCGTGCGCAGCAGCGTCGCGGGGAGTCCGACCGGCGGCACGCGCGGGCCCTCGACGGCCGGCGCCACGCGGCTGAAGGGCCGCTCGAGGTAGAGCGTGTCCTGCATGTCGCGCGCGGGATGTTCGGGCGGCATGTTCAGCGCCTCGAAGCAGTGCCAGTCGTCCTCGGTCTCGGGCCCGTCGAGGATCTCGTAGCCCCAGCGCGCGAAGATGCCCTCGATGCGCTCGCGGGTGACGGTGAGCGGGTGGCGGTGTCCGGACGCGGGCCGCCGGCCCGGCAGCGTGACGTCGACGGGTGAGGCCACGGGCCGCACGGCCGACAGCGCCTCGTGGCGCGCGTCGAGGGCCGTCTCGACGTGCCGTTTCAGCCCGTTGATCAGGCGCCCCGCCTCGCGGCGCGCCTCGGGCGAGGCCTGGTCGAGACCGGCGAACAGCGCCGTGATCAGGCCGCTCCGGCGGCCGAGGAAGCGATCACGGACCGCCTGGATCTCGCGCTCGGAGGTGGCGGCGCCGAGCGCCTCGTCGAATTGCCGGCGCAGGCTGGCGATGGGGGACGCGTCGCTCATGGAGACTGGTCAGGGCCCGGACCGGGGGCGCGACCCGCGCCTCACGTCCGGGCGCAACAGGGGCCGGACGGTGCGGTTCCCGGACTGGTGGCCGCACCCCGGCCCGATGCCGCGTGGCTAGACGGTGGCGCCGGCGGTCGCGGCCTTCGCCTTGGCCACCACGCCCGCGAACGCGTCGGGCTGCGTGGCGGCGAGATCGGCCAGCATCTTGCGGTCGAGATCGATCCCGGCGGTCTTCAGCCCGTGCATCAGCTCGCGATAGGTGAGCCCCTGCTCGCGCGCCGCGGCGTTGATGCGCACGATCCACAGACGGCGGAAGTCGCGCTTGCGCAGCTTGCGGCCCACGTACGCGTAGCCGAGCGACTTGTCCACCGCCTCTTTCGCGGCGCGGTAGAGCTTGCTCTTGGTCTGGAAGAAGCCCTTGGCACGGGCGAGCACACGCTGACGCTTGGCGCGCCGGACGGTTCCACGCTTGACACGAGACATGACGTCACTTACTCCGGCGCGTGCGCAGGACGCCGCGCGAGATCCGACCGTTCCTCATTTGTAGGGCAGCATGCGCTCCAGGACCTTCTGATCCTGTTCGGACACGAGCGTCATGCCACGCAGGGAGCGCTTGCGCTTGGTGGTCTTCGACGACAGGATGTGGCGCTTGAAGGCGCTGCTGCGCTTGAACTTGCCCGTCGCGGTCCGCTTGAAACGCTTGGCCGCGCCACGATGGCTCTTCAACTTCGGCATGATGGTCTCTTGCTCCGTGCTGCTCACGCTTGCGTGTCGTCGGTTCGCCGGACCGGTGCCGCTGCGGCCTGGGCCGGGGCGGCGGCCGCCGCGCGCTTCAGGCCGGGCCGCTGCGTCAGGATCGTGCTCATCTGATTGCCCTCGAGCTTGGGCAGCGTCTCGGCGACCGCCACCTCGCTGAGTTCCTGCAGCAGCCGCTCGAGGATGCGGCGTCCGATCTCCGGGTGCGCGATCTCGCGCCCGCGGAAGAACACCACCGCCTTCACCTTGTCGCCGTCACCCAGGAAGCGCTCGATGTTGCGCTTCTTGAACTGGTAGTCGTGCTCGTCGACCTTCGGACGGAACTTGACTTCCTTGACCTCGATCACCTTCTGGTTCTTCTTGGCCTGCCGCTGCCGCTTCTGCTCCAGGTACTGGAAGCGGCCGTAGTCCATGATGCGGCAGACCGGTGGAACCGCGGTGGCCGAGACCTCGACGAGGTCGAGGCTCTTCTGGCGCGCGATGGCGAGCGCCTGCTGCGGCGTCATGATGCCGAGCTGTTCGCCCGTCTCGTCGATGACGCGCACCTCGCGCACGCGGATGCGTTCGTTGACGCGGACGCGGTCGTCGCGCCGCGGGCCGCGCATGCCTGGACGTTCGAATGCGATAGCTGCCTCCCTTGGATGACGGCCGCTAGCTGACCGTCTGTTCCAGCCCCTTGGCGCGGATCTCGTCCTGCAGGCGCGAGATCACCACGTCTACCGCCGCGGCGCCCAGATCGCCGGCTCCCCGGCTGCGCACCGCCACCTGGCCGCTGGCCGCCTCGCGATCGCCTACCACGAGCATGTAGGGAATCTTCTGCAGCTGCGCCTCCCGGATCTTGAGGTTCACCTTCTCCTGCCGCAGGTCGGCCTCCACGCGCAGGCCGGCGGCCGCCAGCCGATCGCGCACCTGTCCGGCGTAGGCGGCGTGACGGTCCGCGATCGGCAGCACGGTGGCCTGCACCGGCGCGAGCCACAGCGGGAACGCGCCGCCGTAGTGCTCGATCAGCAGCGCAATGAACCGTTCGAAGCTGCCGAAGATCGCCCGATGGATCACCACCGGCCGGTGCTCGGCGTTGTCGGCTCCGACATACGTCAGATCGAAGCGCTGCGGCAACTGGTAATCGAGCTGAATCGTCGCGCACTGCCACTGCCGCCCGATGGCGTCGGTGACGTCGAAGTCGATCTTCGGCCCGTAGAACGCACCGTCGCCTTCGTTGACCGTGAAGGACTGGCCCGCCGCCTCGAGCGCCTGCCGCAGCGCCGCCTCGGCATGATCCCAGGTGGCCACCTCACCGAGGAATTCCTCGGGCCGCGTCGACAGTTTGGCGGTGTAGCTCAGGCCGAAGTCGCCGTAGACCCGCTGCACCAGCCGCAGCAGCCCTTCCACCTCGGCCGCGATCTGCTCCTCGGTGACGAAGCAGTGCGCATCGTCCTGCGAGAACTGCCGGACACGCGTCAGCCCCGACAGCACGCCCGAGGCCTCGTTGCGGTGCAGCGGCGTCTGCTCGTGCAGCCGCAGCGGCAGGTCGCGATAGCTGCGCACCTGGCTGCCGAACACGAGCATGTGGCCCGGGCAGTTCATCGACTTCACGCCCATCTGCTCGCCCTCGGACTCCACCAGGAACATGTTCTGGCGGTAGTGCGACCAGTGCCCCGAGGTCTCCCACAGCGCGCGGTTGAAGATCAGCGGCGTCTTCACCTCCACGTAGCCCGCCGGGAAGAGCACCTCCCGCATGTAGTCGGCCAGCAGGTGGTAGAGCGTCGTGCCCCGCGCCAGCCAGAAGGTGGCGCCAGGCGCCCAGGCGTGGAACGTGAACAGGTGCAGGTCGCGGCCCACGCGCCGGTGGTCGCGCTTCTTCGCCTCTTCGATGCGCGTGAGGTACGCCTGCAGGTCCTTCTCCGTGAAGAAGGCCGTGCCGTAGATGCGCTGCATCGGCTGGTTGCGCGCGTCACCCTTCCAGTAGGCGTTCGAGGCGTGCAGGAGCTTGAACGCCTTGAGGCGGCCGCTGGAGGCGACGTGGGGGCCCACGCAGAAGTCGACGAACAGGCTGCGATCCCGGATGGTGTAGCAGGAGACGACGTCCTGGCCTGCCGTCTTCTCCTCGATCAACTGCACCTTCAGGGGCTCGCCGCGCGCCGCGAAGAAGGCCAGGGCCTGTTCGCGCGGCCACATCTGCCGCTCGTACGGCAGATCCTGCGCCGCCAATTCGCGCATCTTCGCTTCGATGTGCTCGAGATCCTCGGGCACGAACGGCCGCTCCACCACGAAGTCGTAGAAGAAGCCGTCGTCGGTGGCGGGGCCGATGCCGCACTGGGCGCCGGGAAAGAGGCTGGTCACCGCGGCCGCCATGAGATGGGCCGTCGAGTGGCGGTAGACGGTCAGTGCCTCCGGCGAATCCGGCGTGATCAGACGCAGCCGGGCGTCGGCGTTCAGACGGTAGCCGAGATCGACGAGACGGTCGTCGACCGACGCGGCGATGGCCGCCCTGGCCAGGCGCGGAGCGATCCCTGCCGCTACTTCGGCCACGGGAGTTCCCGTGGGCACGCGGCGGCTGGAACCATCCGGAAGGGTGACGCAAACCTCGGACATGGTCCTACGATCGTGCAGTGAAACCCGGAAAAGGCGGGGACGCGTCGAGTCCGTCGAGACTCGTCTTGCGGACGTGGACTCCCGCGATCTTCCTGGCGGGCCTGGCGACGGACTGGCCTGGTAGGCGCGAGTGGAGTCGAACCACCGACCTCCTGCGTGTCAAGCAGGCGCTCTAACCACTGAGCTACGCGCCTTTGGCGCACACGCCGTCGCGTTGGCGCGAACGCGCAGTATAGCAACGGGCCGCAAATGGCGTCAACGACCCGTATCGCGCCATGGTAAAGGTTACCCGGAGGGCTATCGTCGCGCCAGAAGTCGGGTTACCCATGAAAGGAGTCATCCATGGGAGCGACCCGAGTGGGACCACAGGCACG